>OCVV011345552.1_pt1 | contig 19293 bp, 21 predicted proteins | sample 1539721 | NCBI WGS metagenome assembly OCVV01 (sample SAMN02144230, study PRJEB22623) | gut metagenome | biome: sheep rumen | host: Ovis aries | place: New Zealand
ATGATTGCTAACCTTGGCACCTCTCTCGCCACCATGGTTACCATGCTGGCCACAGTTACAAACCTGATAAAGACATTCTAACGTAATATGGAGCAGAATCAACAAAATCAGATAAATCCACAGGTTCGCAAACCTCAGCCAATCGATTTTGGGGCCATCTGGCAGGCTATCAAGAGCAATCGTAAACTCTATTATATCGTATTGCCTATCGCCTTTGTGGTGGCTGTTGTGATAGCTAAGTCTATCCCCACTTACTATAAGTGCGAGGTGATGTTGGCGCCCGAGGCAGGAGGTGGCGGTGGTAGCGCAAGTCAATTAGCATCTTTGGCTAGTTCCTTTGGTGTTAACATTGGTGACGGTGGCAATGCTGGTGGTGATGCCATTACACCAACGTTGTATCCCGACCTGATGAAGAGCACCGACTTTAAAACCTCACTCTTTCCCATTAAGGTGCATGGCAAGAATGACAAAACGTCCATGACCTATTACGATTACCTCAAGAACGAGTGGAAAGAGCCTTGGTGGGAAGATTTCTTTGGTCTGATGGCGCCCGAGAAAAAACAGGATACCCTAGTTAATAACTTCGAACTCACAGGCGAGCAGGCACGTATTGCTGGTATGATTATGAAGAATGTGGTTTGTAAGATTGATAAGAAGACAAATCTGATTTCTATCAGCGTCACCACTCAGGAACCTTATATCGCAGCTTTGCTGGCTGATTCTGTAAAGACCCGTTTGCAGGATTTCCTGACCGAATACCGTACTCAGAAGTCGCGCCATGATTTGGAGTATGCCGAGATGCTGCAGCAACAGGCTAAGAAGGATTACGAGCATGCCCGTCAGAAATATGTGGAATTTGTAGATGCTAATCAGGATGTTGTCCTGGAAAGCATCCGCCAAATGCAGACCGATTTGGAGAACGATTTGCAGTTGCAGTATAACAACTACAATACGTTGAGTGCTCAGGTGTTGGCTTATAAGGCAAAAGTTCAGGAGGCTACACCCGCCTTTACAACCCTTCAGCGTGCCACAGTGCCATTAGGTCCTGCAGGTCCCAAGCGTCCTATGATACTGTTTGTTTGTCTGTTCCTGGCTACCTTGTTCACAACAATATGGATTCTTTATAAAGAGCGCCAGCTCAAGCCACTTTTGGGCTTGTCATAATAGCAGAAATATCGCAAAAAGACGGAAGATGACGAATAATTTTTGGATAAAGCGTCATTTTCCGTCTTTTTATTTGGTAGTATCGCAAAATTCCCTTATCTTTGCAAGCGGAAAAGGGAAATCGATTTCTTAAAGCCCCCAAGTACCGTATAGTTAATAAAAGCAAAATTTTCGATAACGTACTGACTTATAACTATTTATATTCGTCAGTTCGGAATATTTTCTTTGCGCCTAGTCGCAAATGCCCCCGCTCTTGCATGCGCAAATCGCTCACTGAGTGTTTTAGTATGGTATTAGATATAGCGCTTTTAGCGCATAAGCAATATATTAATGGAAGTTATAACAACATCAATTGACGGTGTGCTCATTATTGAACCCCGCATTTTTGAAGATAGCCGCGGCTATTTCTTCGAATCCTTCTCTCAGAGAGAGTTCGAAGAAAAAATAGGCCCCATCAATTTCGTTCAGGACAACGAGTCCAAGTCAAGCTATGGCGTAATGCGTGGCTTGCACTTTCAGCGCCCTCCCTTCACTCAGAGCAAACTGGTGCGTTGTGTCAAAGGTGCTGTTCTTGATGTGGCCGTTGATATTCGCAAAGGCTCCCCAACTTATGGTCAGCACGTGGCTGTAGAACTTACGGAAGATAATCATCGCCAGTTCTTTATCCCCAAGGGATTCGCTCATGGCTTTGCAGTGTTGAGTGAAACAGCAGTATTCCAATACAAGTGTGATGAGTTCTATCACCCCGAGGCTGATGGCGGCATCAGTATCTTGGATGAAAGTCTGAATATCGATTGGCATATCCCCACGGATAAAGCCATCCTCTCCGACAAGGATACCAAACATCCCCTCCTCAAAGATTTTGAGACTCCTTTCAATTACTAATTGACATGAAATACCCCATAGGAATTCAGAATTTCGGTGAAGTTAGGCGTAATGGTTATGCCTATGTGGATAAGACTGCACTGCTGTATAAGTTGGTGTCGGAGAAAGAGAACACTCAAGTCGTGATTCTTGTTGATGAAAAATTAAAATTGTAATTATATGGCAAAAACAGTTTATCTGGGCATGATTGGCGATATCATGCATCCAGGATTGATTAACATTATTAATGTAGGTGCCAAGTATGGCGATGTGATGATTGGTCTGTTCACGGATAAGGCTATTGCTACGCATAAGCGTCTCCCTTATCTGACCTATGAGCAGCGTAAGAATGTTATTGAGAATATCAAAGGCGTTTCATCGATCGTGCCACAGGATGAGTGGAGCTATGTTCCCAATCTGTTGAAGTATAAGCCTGATTATATTATTCATGGTGATGACTGGCAGATGGGACCTGATAAGTATATCCGTGATGAAGTGTTCAAAACTATGGAGAAACTTGGCGGTGAGGTGATTGAGATTCCTTATACAAAGGGAATTTCAGCATCTGCTTTGAAGGATGAGATAGACTCTCTGGGTGTTACCCCTCAGCAGCGACTTGCTTCTCTTCGCCGACTAATTTCGGCTAAGCCTGTCGTTCGTATTTTGGAGTCGCATAATGGACTGACGGGTCTTATCGCTGAGCATACCAGTGTTGAGGTGAATGGTCAGCATCGAGAGTTTGATGGCATGTGGGCTTCGTCACTAACCGATTCTACATCAAAGGGAAAGCCTGATATCGAAGCTGTTGACCTGACTACACGTCTGCATGACTTGAATGATACGTTGGAGGTAACCACCAAGCCCGTTATCTATGATGGTGATACAGGTGGTAAGCTGGAGCATTTCGTCTTTACAGTTCGAACACTCGAGCGCTTGGGTATCTCTGCAGTTATCATCGAGGATAAGGTAGGTTTAAAACAGAACTCACTCTTTGGCACAGATGCTATTCAGACACAGGATACCATCGAGGGCTTCTGCAATAAGATTAAGGCTGGTAAGGATGCTCAGATCACACGCGACTTCATGATTATCTCGCGATGCGAGTCTCTGATTGCAGGCAAGCCTGTTGACGATGCTTTGGAGCGTTGCCATGCATATGTGGCAGCTGGTGCTGATGGTGTGATGATCCACTCTAAGAATAAGAGTGGCGATGATATCAAGGAGTTCTGCTTGCGTTTCCGCGAGAAAGATCCTCACACTCCTATTGTGGCTGTTCCTACTACATACAATCAGTTCACAGAAGAAGAGTTGGCAGAGTGGGGTATTAACGTTGTGATTTATGCTAATCACATGCTTCGTAGTGCATATCCTGCTATGGTGAAATGTGCCGAGCGTATTCTCGAAACTTCGCGTAGTCTTGAGGCATCTGACGAGTACTGTATGCCTATCAAGCAGATTCTGAATCTTATTCCCGGTACCAAAAAGAAGTAATTATGATATCTCCAGAGTTTTTTTACAACAAATTGGCCAGCTATGGTATTGATTTCTATGCTGGAGTGCCTGATTCTCTGCTGAAGAATCTGTGTGCCTATATCACAGACCATGCAGATGCGGCTCACAATATCATCGCTGCCAACGAAGGTGGCGCCATGGGTCTTGCTGCAGGTCATTATTTGGCCACTGGTCAGATTCCTGTTGTCTATATGCAGAATTCCGGTGAAGGCAATATCATCAATCCACTTGCATCTCTGACAGATCCGGATGTTTATAATATTCCCGTGCTGTTGGTGATTGGATGGCGTGGCAAACCTGGTGTTCATGATGAGCCCCAGCATGTAAAGCAAGGAAAGGTGACGACCGGTTTGCTCAATGTGATGGGTATTGACTATACAGTGCTGAGTAAGGAGGAGGACAAGGCCGAGGTACAGATTAAGAAGGCTGTTGCCTATATGCAGGCTACTAAGCAGTGCTATGCCCTGGTGATTGAGAAAGACACCTTTGATGCTTATGCATTACAGAATATAGAGAAGAACGACCTGACAATGTCGCGCGAGGAAGCTATTCAGACTGTGGCTGCCGCTTTGGATGCGAAAGATTGTATTGTGTCAACCACAGGTATGATTTCACGCGAGCTCTTTGAGTATCGCACCTTTAAGGGTGAGGGACATGAGAGAGATTTCTTGACCGTAGGTTCTATGGGCCATGCTTCTCAGATTGCACTTGGCATTGCCTTGGCTAAGCAAGACCGCAAGGTGTGGTGTTTCGATGGTGATGGCGCTTCAATCATGCACATGGGTAGCATGGCGATTGTTGCCAATAAAACCCCAAAAAACTATGTTCATGTAGTCTTCAATAATGGTGCCCATGATTCTGTCGGTGGTCAGCCTACTGTTGGTCTGAAGATTGATCTGCCTGCCATTGCTGAGGCTGTAGGTTATAACAAGGTATTCTCTGTTGATAACAAAGAGGATTTGCAGAAACAGCTTTCTGCCCTTGGTGAGGGACCAGTGTTTCTGGAGGTGAAGGTGAAGAAAGGCAATCGTAAGGATTTGGGACGTCCTACTACCACACCGATAGAGAATAAGGAAGCATTGATGGATTTCTTAAAGTAGTATAATAATGGAGACGATTAAAAGAAATGTGTTGCTGAACCCTGGTCCAGCTACGACGACTGATACCGTAAAATATGCGCAGGTAGTACCTGATATCTGTCCGCGCGAGAAAGAGTTTGCAGGCTTGATGAAAGGTCTTCGTTCAGACCTGTGTAAGGTAGCCCATGCGCCAGAACCCGAATATACTTCGGTTCTCTTCTGTGGTTCTGGTACTATCAATATTGATATTTGTATCAACTCTTTGGTTCCAGAGGGTAAGAAGGTGCTGGTAGTGAATAACGGCGCTTACAACTCTCGCGCTGTGGAAGTCTGCCAGATGTATCATATTCCCCATATCGATCTGAAGAGCAGTGTCTATGAGCAGCCAGACCTGAATGCTGTAGAGCAGGCATTGAAGGAGAATCCCGATGTGGCAGTGGTATATTGCTGTCATCATGAGACAGGTACCGGTGTGCTCAACCCCATCCGTGAGATTGGTGCTTTGGCTCATAAGTATGGTGCCATCTTTATTAGCGACACAACCTCTTCGTTGGGTATGATTCCTTTTGATATCGTCAAGGACAATGTTGATTTCTGTATGGCATCTGCCCAGAAGGGTCTGATGGCTATGTCGGGATTGAGTTTTGTCATTGGCCGTCGCGATATTATTGAGGCTTCGAAGAACTATCCCACACGTTCATATTATTGCAACCTCTATATGCAGTATGAGTGCTTCGAAAAGACCGGCGAGATGCACTTCACACCTCCCGTACAGACCATCTATGCTACGATTCAGGCTCTGAAAGAATACTTTGAGGTGGGCGAGGCAGCTAAGTTTGCCCGTCATCGTGCCGTTTATGAAGCTATCCATAAGGGAGTTGCAGAATTAGGATTCAAGACTGTTATCGATCCTAAGATTGAGTCAGGTTTGGTCGTTTCAGTACTTTATCCGGATGATCCTAACTTCACTTTCGAGAAGGTGCACGACTATTGCTATGAGCGTGGCTTCACGATCTATCCTGGTAAGATCAGTACAACCAATACATTCCGTTTGTGTTCATTGGGTACCATCACTCCCGAGGATATCAAGGACTTCTTCGTAGTACTGAAGGAGGCCATGGAAGCAAATCATATACAAATTCCTGCTCAATACAAATAAGGTATGGTTACAACAGCAGTTATTATGGCAGCAGGATTGGGTAGTCGTTTCGGCAAGATGACCGAGACGATGCCCAAGGGATTTATAGAGGTGGGTGGCCTGTCTATGGTCATCCGCTCTATTGAGACATTAATTTCTTGCGGTATTAAGCGTATCATTATTGGTACGGGTTATAAGAAAGAAGCCTACGAGGCTTTGAAGGAGAAGTATCCTCAGATAGAGTGTGTCTTTAGTCCTCGCTATGCAGAGACCAATAGCATGTACACACTTTGGAATTGTCGCGAGGCTATCGGTGACGACGATTTCTTCCTGTTGGAGTCAGATATTATTTATAGTAAGAATGCCATCACGGAGCTTCAGGAGGATGCGCATCCCGACATCATGCTGATAACGCCAGTCACCAAGTTCCAGGATCAGTATTATGTGGAATATGATGCCAATGGCACACTGACCCGTTGTTCTACGAATAAAGACGAGATCGCTGCCAAGGGAGAGTTAGTAGGTATTCACAAACTCTCATCTACTTTCTATCGCCAGATGTGTGCAGAATATGAGCGAATCGTCTCTGAGAAGCCCAAGTTAGGTTATGAGTACCAACTCTTGTGGATGTCGCAGAATGTAAGTCCTGTATATGTATATAACGCCTCTGATGTCAAGTGGTATGAGATTGACGACGAGGATGATTTGAAGTATGCCGAAGAACATGTCATAAACAGACTGTAGTTTGATGTCTTTAGGTCCTTTGAATTGTTTGAAACCCATTCTCCGTCCTTTATATCGGTCGGTCAAGTACCATGCTGAGATATGTAAGGTGCGAAGATGTCAGCGAAAGGCTTTAGCAAAGCTAAAAGACAAGCCCAAGATCCGTTGTGTGTTTTTTGCCTTGTTCGAGGAGATCTGGAAGGTTGATGGCGTCTATCGTTTGATGGAGGATCATCCCCGTTTCGATCCTGTCATATTGGTCTGTCCTATAGTGAACTATGGACATGATAATATGATTAGACGCATGAACAGCTGTTATGAGGCTTTTCAACGTAAGGGATATCATGTTATAAAGTCTTATGACGAGGCGAATAATACATATATTGATGTTTTGAATGATATCAATCCTGATATTATTTTCTATACTAATCCTTATCCCGGGCTAATAGATGATAGATACTATATTGATCAGTTCAGCAACGTATTGACAGCTTATGTTCCCTATTTTTATAATGAGGAGATTAGGTATAATGCCATTTATGACTCTCTGTTTCATAATATAGTATGGCGTCATTACATTGAGACTGACTTTCATAAGGGGCTTTCGCGATCTTATTCAAGATGTCATGGCTGTAATACCGTTGTCACAGGTTACCCGGGAATTGAACAGTTTCTTAATCCGGTTTCATTCTCTGATAATTGTTGGAAGGTTAAAAATCAGAAGCTGAAGCGAGTGATTTGGGCGCCACATCATACGTTAGAAGCAGTAGGAACATGTCATTATTCATGTTTCTTGCGCTATTGTGATTTTATGCTTGATATGGCAAAACGATACAGGGATAAAGTCCAATTTGTATTTAAGCCACATCCATTATTGAAGAATAAGTTATGTGAATTGTGGGGAAGTGAAAAGACAGAGGCGTATTACGATCAATGGGCGCATATGGAAAATACGACCATTGTGGAAGGAGAGTACGTTGATTTGTTTTTGTCGAGTGACGCCATGATTCATGATAGCGGCTCTTTCCTGATAGAGTATCTCTATGTCAATAAGCCTGTCATGAGAACGTTGAATGATATTCCCTTAGAAAGCATGTATAATCAGTTCGCATTAAACTGCCTTGATCAATATTATAAAGCTCGTTGTGAGCAGGATATAGAGCAGTTTATTCAAAACGTTATTAATGGGATTGATCCACTCAAAGCGCAAAGAACAAAATTCATTCATGAGGCTCTGATGCCCAATGGTTCTCCCTCCCAGAATATTATTAACGATATTCTGGATAGTATTGATAACCAGATTCTCTATCGAAATTAATGGCAGATTCTGTACGTTCGCAACTCCTGAATGGTGTTGTCTGGAATTTTATTGAGAAAGTCCTTATGAGGGGGGCTTCCTTCATCATCGGAATCATACTTGCCAGATTACTGTCTCCATCAGATTTTGGTTTGATAGGGATGCTTGCTGTATTTGTTGCTGTCTCTAATGTCTTTATTGAAGGTGGTTTTGCGAAAGCTCTTATACAGCGTAAAAACTGTCAGGATATTGACTTCTCGACAGCATTTGTATCCAATGTCGGGATGTCGCTGATTATTTATGTCGTATTATTCTTTTCTGCACCTTTAATAGCTGAGTTTTATGAGGAACCCATCTTGATTGATTTGACGCGCATATTGTCTCTTAATTTTGTGCTTGGCTCATTTAATATTGTCCAACGTGCAAAATTGATGGCTGCGGTCGATTTTAAGTCATTAGCTCAGATTAATGTCATATCTACAGTTGTCAGCGGATGCATAGGTGTTTTGATGGCTTATTGTGGCTGTGGTGTTTGGTCATTGGTAGGACAGACCTTGTGTGCAACGGTCGTTCTGATGATTTTATTTCCTTTTTATTCCAAGTGGAGTCCTTCTGTCCAGTTCTCAAAAGATAGTTTCCAGCATTTGTTTGGTTTTGGGTCAAAACTGATGGTAACTGGCGTTTATTCCGTGGCTCTTAATAATATTAGTACGATTTGTATCGGTCGCTATTATAAGAGTAGTCAACTTGGTTTTTATACGCGTGCTTCACAATTCTCTGAGATGATATCTACGACAATGTTTGATGTGTTAGGTACTGTGACATTTCCTGTACTTAGCCATCTTCAGGATGATCGTGATAAGTTAGTTGTTGTATATCGGAAGTCTCTTTTCTTGACAGCACTGCTTATTTTCCCGCTCATGATCCTATGTGCATTGTTGTCACGTCCAATAGTTATTATTCTTCTTACAGAGAAATGGCTCCCATGTGTTGTGTTGATGCAGTGGCTTTTTCTGGCGCGCATGTTTACACCATTATCTGCCATCAACATGAATATACTGAATGCTGTGGGGAGATCTGACTTGTTTATGAAGTTGGATTTCTCTAAAGCGCCGCTCATACTGCTCATTCTTGCAATCACTATTCCTATCAGTGTGGAAGCCATAACGATAGGTAGCTTCTGTATCTCATTCCTGTGTTTTTTTATAAATGCATATCTTCCAGGCAAGATGTTTGGCTATGGTGCATTTAACATGATTCATGACTGGCGTTATATATTCGTGTCGTTGGGACTGATGGTATTAGTGGTATTAGCATTCCTTCACTTTGTTACCAATGTTTGGGCGCAGTTGTTTGGAGGCGGACTCGTTGGTTTAGGAGTTTATATCATATGCTGTTTTGTGTTTAAACTTATAGACGACGATGTCCTTAGATTGTTGAAAGTAAAAAAATGAATATGGATACACCACGTATAATCAATCTTCCTAAGTTCCTTGATGCCAGGGGTAATCTTTCTTTTGTAGAGCAGGAGAATCACATCCCCTTTACAATTAAGAGGACCTATTGGCTCTACGACGTCCCTGGTGGAGAATGTCGAGGTGGTCACGCCTATAAGGAGAATGAAGAGTTTATAGTAGCTTTATCAGGTAGCTTTGATGTAATCCTTGATGACGGTAAAGAGAAAAAGACGTTTACGTTGAACAGGTCATATTATGGATTGTATGTGCCCAAGGGCTTATGGCGCGAAATGGAGAACTTCTCAACGAATTCTCTGGCTATGATTCTTTCGTCAACAAATTATGATGCCTGTGACTATGTGCGTGATTATGATGAATTTTTGATGTTGAAGCGCAATGGCAAAATATAATGTTTATGATTGTTCAATCATTGAGTTGAACAAGCATCATAGTGATCGTAAGGGGAATATCTCGGTAGTGCAAAATGGTGATACAGTGCCATTCGACGTGAAGCGCGTGTATTATCTTTACGATGTTCCTGGTGGTGAGTCCCGTGGTTCTCATGCCCATAAGGAACTGAGTCAATTAGTTATCGCTGCAAGTGGTAGTTTTAGAGTGACACTTGACGATGGTAATGTGAAGCGTTCGTTCACGTTAAACCGTCCATATCAGGCTTTATATATAAAACCAGGCATCTGGCGCGATTTGGATGATTTCTCTTCTGGTGCTGTATGTATGGTGCTGGCTTCTGAGGTCTATCAGCCCGAAGACTATATCCGTGACTATGATGAATTTTTAGCTTTTAGAAAAGGATGATACATCGATTAGCAGATTGCATGAATCCCCATGTGCCGGAGAGTACAAATATCTGGCAGTTCTGTGTTGTTTTTCCACACTGTCAGATAGGGGAGAACTGCAATATATGTTCTCATTGTCTGATAGAGAACGAAGTGGTTATAGGTGATAATGTCACCGTGAAATGTGGTGTCCAGATATGGGATGGCATCACGTTGGAGGATAACGTGATGGTAGGCTCCAATGTGACGTTTACAAACGATATGTATCCTCGTTCTAAAAATAGTGACTGGCAACTGTTAGAAACCAAAGTGTGTAAGGGTGCCACAATAGGTGCAGGGTCAACGATACTCCCTGGCATCACGATTGGTGAAAGAGCATTTATAGCAGCAGGTTCCGTTGTTACAAAGGATGTGCCTGCCGGTGAATTATGGATGGGCAACCCTGCAAAGTTTTATAAAAAAGTAGATTTTTGATTATGAAAATACCCTTTTTGAGTCTTAAAGATGTGACAGCTCTCCATGGCGAAGAGATTAATGAGGCTGTCAGCCGTGTCGTTAATGGTGGATGGTATCTCCAAGGTCAGGAGAATGAACAATTCGAAAAGCATTATTCGGAGTTTATCGGAACAAAATATACCATAGGATGTGCGAATGGGCTTGATGCACTTATTTGGATATTCCGTGCATACATTGAGTTGGGTATCATGCAGCCTGGCGACGAGGTGATTGTACCTGCCAATACATATATCGCAACTATCTTGGCGATTACAGAGAATGGTTTGAAACCTGTTCTCTGTGAGCCTAAAGCAAACATGTTGGAGATTGATGATGATTTGATTGAAGGTCTGATTACTTCGAAGACTAAGGCTATTGCCATCGTTCATCTTTATGGGCGCTGTGCTTATACAGATAAGATTGGTGAGATATGCAAGAAGTATAATCTGAAGCTGATTGAAGACAATGCCCAGGCACATGGTTGTAAGTTTACTGATGGCAGAGTGACAGGTTCTATAGGTGATGCTGCTGGCCATAGTTTTTACCCAGGCAAGAATCTTGGAGCATTAGGTGATGCTGGAGCAGTGACGACTAACGATCCGGAACTGGCTGCTGCTGTGAGGGCATTGGCTAACTACGGCTCTCAGAAGAAATATGTTTTTAAGTATGCAGGCCGCAATAGTCGCTTGGATGAGATTCAGGCAGCTGTGCTTGATGTAAAATTGAAGTATCTGGTTGAAGATAATCAGCATCGTAAGGAGGTGGCTCATTATTACTACGAGCATATCAACAATCCATTGATTACACTCCCTGATTTGTTGCCTGATGAGCAGAACGCCTATCACTTGTTCCCTATCTTAGTGAGCGAGGGCAAGCGTGATGCTCTCCATGATTATCTGGAGCAGCATGGAGTGGGAACTGTTTGCCATTATCCCATTGCACCTCATAAGCAGGAGTGCTATGCTAAGGCAGATTGGAATATGCCTCAGTTGAGCCTGCCTATTACGGAACGATTGGCTGATGAAGAACTAAGTCTGCCTATTGGTCCTGCCATAAAACTGGAAGAAGTTGCTTACGTTTGTAATTTACTTAATAGCTTTTAATGTTATCTTATTCGAAATCTGATATTGCGGTTATTTATGATGACTTGATCAGAAATGCCTTTCTTGCCTTTAAGAAAGGCAGGATGAGGTGTGCTTTGAAAGATATTAGTACAGCTGCGCGATGGGCCTATAATTTTAATCATATATATACCGATCCTGAAGCAGAAACACTTCTTAAACAGATAAGTGAGGCTACTATAGAGCGTGTCACTATCCGCCAGTCTGTCCCCAATCATTATGTATTGATAGACTCATTCCTATGGGATAATCGAGGATTGACTCAACAGTATCTTCGTGCCATGATGTCTTGTGGGGCGCATATCCTGATCATACATACTCAGCCAGACGGTTCTATTGGTCGCGATATCCAGGCAGAGATAGCTGCATATGCTAAGGGGAAAATCCGTCAGTACCCTAAAGGATTGAATCAGATAGAGCTTGCCCGCCAGATAGTAAAGAATATAGAAACTTTTCAACCTGAGCGCATATTCCTCCACCTGGCTCCATGGGAGTTGTCTGCACTCATGGCCTGTAATGCAGTTAAAGGTGCATTAAAATATCAGATTAATCTTACCGATCATGCTTATTGGTTAGGGGCTTCTTTCGTTGATTATGTTTTCGAATTTCGTCCTTATGGCTTGACCGTTAGCTTGGATAAGCGTTTTTTGCGCCAGGATCAGTTACTTCCTCTCCCTTTTTATCCAATCACTCCTTATTCCCCACACTTTGATGGATTGCCAGTTCTGCCTCCTAACGCTATTGTAGTATTCACGGGAGGTGCTCCATACAAAATGTTGGGTAAGAACAATATCTTCTTCCACATGATGGAACGTGTTCTTAGCATTTCCCCCAATGTCTATATTCTTGTGGCGGGTTTTGCTCCAGATCCTCGTTTTGACGAGCAAGTTTCAAAAGTGAAGGGATGTGAGCGTATCTTGCAGATTGGAGTTAGGCGTGACATCAATGCTGTTTTCGAGCATTGTGATGTTTATTTGGGCACATATCCTATGATGGGAGGGCTTATGACGCAATATGCAGCCTTGCATGGTAAGCCTGTTGTTGCTTATCATGACGAAGGAGATGTCATGAATGCTACCGAGGAAATGGTCAATTTCTACCAGCATGATTATCACTCATTTACGAATCTTGATGAGATGACGGATTATGCAAGGCGCTTGGTGGAAGATGCTACCTATCGTCAGGAACAAGGTCAACTGTTGCTTGATGGCATGATGAATGGCGATAAATTCAACCACGAATTTGCTCAGATCATCCAATCCAATCATTCCCCATTTGTGTGGAACAAGGATGCTATTGATTATGAAGCTTTTTTTGAACGCTATCTTGAATTAGAAAATTCAGATGGCTTTTCAGCAACACGTGTATTGCTGAGAACGCAAAATATTGGAGCATTCTTGAAACTGAAGCACGTAAAATGTAAATTGCTTGCTATTTTGATTTGTACGATGTGTACAAAGTGCCTTCGTGTAACGTTTGGCAGTAAGGCGAAACGAATAGTGTGATTTTATTGTTATATCTCATTTTTCTTTTGTGAAACTTATTGTTGTTATAATACGCCTGTTCTATACTTGGCGTGTATATCATTTTCTGCGCAGGAAGTGCAGTTGTCTATATACCTATTGGATTTCCCCCGAGTTTAAATCAATAGGTAAAGGTTGCCATATTGAGAAAATGCGTAGTTTGATAGGGGCAAAGAATATCACAATTGGTGAAAACTGCTCTATTGGTATAAACGCTCAATTGACGGCTCATGAATCTTTTCGTGACTATCGTTTTACTCCCCAGATAACGATTGGTAGTGGCGTGGATTTGGGAGATTATATTCATGTGACAGCCATTAATTCGATTACGATCTGTGATGGGGTGTTGACAGGGCGTTGGGTTACCATCTCCGACCATTCACATGGTCATGTAGTACCAGAAGAGATGCACCTTGCTCCAAATGGCCGTGAACTCTTTTCGAAGGGCAGTGTTTATATTGGTAAGAATGTGTGGATAGGCGACAAGGCGTCTATTCTGGCGGGCGTAACTATTGGCGAAGGATGTATAATCGGTGCGAATTCCGTTGTAACTAAGGATATACCGCCATATTCTGTAGTTGTTGGCTCGCCAGCAAGAGTCGTAAAAACGTTGGATAGCGCTAAGAAGTAATTTATGATATATAATACAGGAGAGACATCAGAGGAGCTGAAGGCTAATTACAATCCAGAGGGTAGTGTGTTACGTCAGGCACAATGCCGAATGCTCGACATGTTACTTTATCTGGATAATGTTTGTCGTGAGCAGCATATAACATATATGTTGAGTGATGGAAATGTATTGGGCGCATTGCGTCATCAGGGATTCATTCCTTGGGATGACGATGTGGATGTGTACGTGGAGCGTAAAGATTGGAAGCGGTTAGTACATTATCTCAAGCATCATCCTCATCATCAGTTTGTCATTCAGGATCATGATACAGATCCTCATTATTATGGCTCTTGGGTAATCTTGCGTGATCTTCACAGTGAGTACGTGATAGATTCTGAGCTTCATAATATTCGCAAATTTAAAGGACTTCAGATTGATATCTTCCCCATCGAGCGAGGATGTAATATGTTTCTTCATCGATTAGCACGGGCTTTTACGTGGTGGAACAATCGCAGGAATGGTGTATCTCACCCATTGCTTGCCAGTTTCTTTTATTATATCCAGTTTGATTTCTTGTATCCTGTATTTCGCGTGATGTCGCGCCTCTTTTCCCGTCGCAGGTATTATATGCATAGTTATGGAGCCTATTGGATACATAGAATCCCTGTAGAACAGTGCTTCCCGCCAAAGCTTGTGATGTTTGAGGGACACATGCTACCATGTCCGGCAAAGCCTGAAGAATACCTTCACAATATCTTTGGAGAGTATATGGATCTTCCACCCAAGAATGAGCGATGTACGCATCAGGCACACTATAAAATTTGGTAATATGTCAGTAAGCACAGATGTCTCTGTAGTAATAGTCAATTATCATACCTATAGTCTGCTTGAAGCCTGTATCCAGTCTATTTTTAAATATACTGAAGGGCTTGATTTTGAGGTGATTGTTGTCGATAATCATTCTGATTCAGAACTGACAACAAAACTCGATCTTGTTTTTCCAGGTAAGGTGGTTGTTGTTCAACTGTCTGAGAATGTGGGATTTGGCCGTGCTAATAATGAGGGATTTAAGATTGCCAAGGGCAAATATGTTTTTTGCCTGAATCCCGACACGTTATTATTGAACAATGCGATTAAAATCCTTTATGACTATTTGGAACTGCATCCTTCTGTAGGTGTGTGTGGTGGTAACTTGTTCGATTCAGAAATGAATCCCACTCATTCTTATCGGATGGCTTTACCCTCTCTATGGTGGGAGATGGATTGGCATTTGGGGTGTTTCTTTGGGAAGTTGATGTGGGGCAGAAACTTAGAGTTCAATCATACAGATAGGCCGCGACGTGTTGGTTATATAACAGGTGCCGACATGATGGTTAGAAAGGAGATTATTAATCAGGTTGGCGGTTTCTCGAGATACTTTTTTATGTATTATGAAGAGTGCGAATTGACTTATCGTATTCGTAAACAGGGTTATGATGTCTTTTCTGTGCCTGCTGCTAGAATCCAGCATCTTGAGGGGAAGAGTTTCCCTTCATCAGAGTTAACCACAAAGACCAAGTATCAGACATATAGCCGTTTGATGTATCATAGGCTTTGTTCGCCTATTGTATATAGATTGTTGGCTCTTTATGCAAAACTATGCAGCAAAATGCCTGTTCAAAAGAGTGCTTACCTTGATTATAAAGTTAACGTTTTCAGACAAATTGATAGAAACGTGAAATGAATATCGCATTTGTTATTTCAGAATCCTTTTGCGTAGTTCCATATCATGGTATAAAGATACAAGCTCAGACATGGGGGATGGAATTGAGCAGACAAGGGCATACTGTTACTTATGTATCTCCGTGGGACACCCAGAAGTGGGAGCAATATGATGTTATTCATCTGTTTGGTTATAATGAACTAATAGAGGATCTTGGAGATTTGTGGAAGAAGAACCGTAACATCGTATTCTCTCCGATTATTGATACAAAGCAAAATCTGTTTTTGTATAAGCTGATAACATATTGGGGATGTAACAAGTTAAGATTGAAATCCACGAATTATAATATTAGGCGTGCCAAGCCTTATATAAAACACTGGTATGTAAGAAGTAAGTTTGAATTTGATTATGTGAATAAGGCCTACGGAGTAGCTAAGGAAGATATAACCATAGTCCGTTTGTCTTATAAGATTGCGCCTCCTGTCCACTTGGCGGAAAAGAAAGATTTCTGTTTGCATGTGAGTAAGCTTACAGATGGCAGGAAGAATGTGTTGAGGCTTGTAAAGGCTGCACAGAAATATAAATTCAATCTTGTTCTTGCGGGCTCAATCTCGTCTGAAGAGGATTTCCGTCCAATCAGGCAAATTATAGAATCGTGTCCCAATATCTCATATTTGGGAAGGGTATCTGACGAAAGGCTACTCTCTTTATACCATGAAGCAAAGGTTTTTGCATTGCCCAGCATAAACGAAGGGGTAGGGCTTGTCGCTGTTGAGGCTGCTGCCTGTGGATGTAATATCGTAGTAACCAATGTGGGTGGCCCTAAGGAGTATTATAATGGTATGGCATATGAAGTAGATCCGCTGAATAGTGATGAAATAGGTCGTGCCATCGTAGAAGCATTAAAAGATACTCGAACTCAGCCAGATCTTCAGAAATATATTTTGAGCAATTACTCGTTAGAATCTTGTGTGAGTCACTTAGCAGAGTCATATAGAGAATTGGTACAACAGTAACAACTCGTAGAATTTATGATTCCATACTTTGTCTTTGCATTGTTGTTGCTACTATTTAGTAATAACAATAAGTTTTGGCACATGATGCTTGTCATATTTGTATTCTCTGTGATCAGATATGATGTGGGATGGGATTATATGAATTATTATAATATAGCGAAGAATCCTGAGTCAGATATGGATTTCATGCGTTTCTCTTTCTTTTGGAAGGGAATTATATTATTTGCTAATTCTTGCAAATATCCTGAGCTGGCGATTATTATTCCTTCGATACTCATTTATCTTTTTACTTTTGCCGGCATTTATTTGTCTCGCAAAGGTGATGAAGAGAAAATAACATATTCGTTACTTGTCTATGCCCTGTGGCCCTATTTCTATTTGAGTACGTTTAGTACCATCCGGCAAGGCTTGGCTATAGCAATATGTTTGTTGATTTATCCATTGTTGAAGAGAAGAAAGATACTATGGGCTATTTTGTTGTTTGTGTTTAATATAGCTGTACACCCAAGCTCTGTCGTTTCACTCATTATGTTCCCTTTGATCTTGAGGAACTATCATATTAGTATGAAAGGCGTTTTTATAAGTATCGGAGTCGGTGTTTTTGTTTTGACAATCGCTTCTGTCCTATTGTCTTTTGTAGGTATGTATATGAATTACTTACAAGGCGGAGCTGATTTCGGAAAGGGATTGGCGGTTCTTTTGATAATGATAGGTATTGCATTATTATGGTGCATGTATATAGCTCAGAAGCAGAATGTGGACATTGAGTATATAGGTATTGTTATCATCTCGCTTTTTATTGAAGCTGCCATCTATTTGTTGGGATTACCGTCTGTAATGGCACGAGTCCTTTCTTATTTTTCAATTTTGATGATATTCGTCCTGTTTGATGCAGTTTGTTTGATCGACTATCGATTATCAAGGTTGGTGGTCATTGCGATGTCGTTGTTGTTTTTCTGGTATCTGAATCATACAACACTTGCTGATGAAGGATCTAGTGGTTATGTACCCTATAAGACTATTTTTGTGAATGATGAAAGCAAACTATAATATTCCTATACTGTTTGTTATTTTTAAGAGACCTGAAGTGACGCAAGCTTCATTCAAGAAGATATGCGCTGTCAGGCCTCGTAAGCTATATATCGTCAGTGATGGTGCCCGGCCGGATCATGAGGGTGAACAGGAGTTAGTAGAACAAACGCGTAAGATCGTGCTCGACGCTATTGATTGGGACTGCGAGCTTCATACAGATTTTAGGAATGAGAATATGGGCTGTGGCAAGGGTATGTATCATGCCATATCATGGCTCTTCCAGAATGAAGAAATGGGTATCGTCCTCGAAGATGACTGCGTGGTTCAGCCATCCTTCTTTACTTTTATGCAGGAGATGCTCACTAAGTATCAGGATGATAATCGGATAGGCCTCGTTGCAGGATTCAATGGTGTCGCTTCAAAGGTTCGTTTGCCCTGGTCGTATTGTTTCTCCAGATATAAGGCCACATGGGGCTGGGGATCTTGGCGTCGAGCCTGGAATAATATGGATTTCGATATGACCTGGCGTGGCGGATGTCAGGAGGCTTCGGTTATCAATAATATGGGATATCGCAGTAAGGACTTGGCCTACTGGCGTCATCGCCTGAATCTTATTGATCAGAATGAGGTCAGCGCGTGGGATTGGCAGTGGTTCTTCTCGATGGCTGCCCAGAACCAGTTGACAGTTTTCCCTGCTAAGAGTCTGGTTTCAAATATTGGTTTTGGCGCAGGTGCTACCCACACTGGCCTCTTATGGGGAAAAGCGATTATGTGTGATGATGGTGATTTGGATTTCCCTTTGAACCATCCTACCGCCGTTTGTCCGTATGTACCTTTTGAAAAGGCTTTCTATAGATATAATAATGACTTATATACTACCATCAATCGCTTTGTTCCGCTGTGGTTCAAGCATGCGGTAAAGAGATTTTTATCAAAGTAATATGGCATATATCAAATATAAAGATCAGAAGTTTAAATATAAGTTTTGCCCGCTTTATGAGGGTATCAAGGAACTCGATAAGGACATCGCTATGCGTAATCTTGTGACGCTGAAGGAGGTGGCCGATGAGTATGGTTTCCGTTTCTATCTTGCCTATGGAACCTTGCTTGGAGCTGTGAGAGAGCAAGATTTTATAGCACACGATGAGGATATTGATCTGGCAGCAGAGTTTGCTCAGTTGGATGTCCTGATGGCGATGCTGCCAAAACTCCTGGAGTGTGGTTTTAAGATTGCCCGCTGGGAGGAACGTGGTTTCATATCCATCATTCGGGATAATGAGTATATCGATATTTATTTGTATCGCCAGGCAACGCCTAAAATGATGATTTGCTGTGGTGAACCTATACCTCGCAAGTTCTTTGACGATACAACCACTATCATGTTCCGAGGCTACGAGTTCTTGGTGCCAAGTCAATATGAGGAGTTGCTTGTCTTTCTCTATGGTAATGATTGGAGGGTGCCCGTTGTATGGAATGACTATACGCCTTCGCTTATGAAAAAGGTGAAGGCATATGTGATTACTTATATTAAATATTATGTTCCCAAATTCCTGCTGAAACCATACTTCGTGTGGAAAGAGAAGAAGATGTATAACAAGTATGTGGAAAAGGGGAGAATTCAAAAATACCTTTAATTATTTTCAACGAAGTCGTGGACAATTGGATTAATGAAGATTTCTATACTTACAGCAACATATAATAGCGAAAAGACACTGCGTGATACTATAGAAAGTGTGCTTCGGCAGAGCTGTCGGGATTTTGAA
>OCVV012860936.1_pt1 | contig 19285 bp, 17 predicted proteins | sample 1539721 | NCBI WGS metagenome assembly OCVV01 (sample SAMN02144230, study PRJEB22623) | gut metagenome | biome: sheep rumen | host: Ovis aries | place: New Zealand
TTGCGAGCTGAAGAAGGAGGGTAAGAACCCAATGCCAGAGATCATGGTTCCTCTGATTGGTACTATCAACGAGCTCAAGCAGCAGAAGGAAGTTATCCAGTATGCCGCTAAGGAGGTATTCGCTGAGTACGGTATCGAGGTTGAGTTCGAGATTGGTACTATGATAGAGATTCCACGTGCCGCCCTGACAGCTGATCTGATTGCTTCAGAGGCTCAGTACTTCTCATTCGGTACTAACGACCTGACTCAGATGACATTCGGATACAGCCGCGACGATATCGCTTCGTTCCTGCCTGTATATCTCGACAAGAAGATCCTGAAGGTTGACCCATTCCAGGTACTCGACCAGAAGGGTGTAGGCCGTCTCATCAAGTTTGCCGTTAAGGAAGGCCGTGAGGTACGTCCTGACCTCCGTTGTGGTATCTGTGGTGAGCATGGTGGTGAGCCCAGCTCTGTGAAGTTCTGCGCCAAGATTGGCATGAACTACGCCAGCTGCTCTCCATTCCGTGTGCCCATCGCACGTCTCGCCGCCGCGCAGGCTGCTGTTGAGGAGTAAATATCACTCTGAATACTAAATATTTTGGGTGTAACTTCCACAGAGGGGTTACACCCAATTTTTATTATGCACTGAGTAAAATTACTCACACAACTGAGTAAAATTTTAATTTAATTCTAAATGCTTGACTATTAGGCGATTAGTGAATATAAGTAACTACTAAAACTTGCCAAAGCCCATATCATTAGAGCAATAAGTATTAGTAAAATGATGAGCACTACGGCTGACTGTACGGCTTTACGATTTTCTTTTGAGTCTCATGAATGATATTGGCCATCCTTTTCGAATAGCTTGCGTTGCAGGTGCGAGCACATGTTTATCGTATTGATGGTTATCATACTCAATCAAACAGTTTCTTCCAAATCCACAAAAATGTTACAGCACCAACAACACAGAATACGAAGTTGGTGAGATAACCTTTGCCAAGTAGTTCTATGTTCAGTAGATGGCTGATGAATGTTCCTACATAACTGCCAACGATGCCTATGACGAAGTTCATGCAGCATCCTTTGCCCTCACCGCTCATAATGCGGTTGGCAATGTAGCCGATGAAAATACCTGTGAGTATTGGCCAAGCGGTAAAATCTGCAATATGTTCTAACATAACAATCTATTCAATTCTATTTTTTGTTATTCTATTTCCAACTTTGGTTTTACAGGATCCGTAAGGCGGATGATATGGTCGTATTCTACAGTGACTACACCCTTTACGATCTTGAAGTACTGCATCGTTTCTTCAAGCGTTTTGTTTTCTGGCTTCTTAAGAGCCATTCCATTTATGGTACCATAGTCATAGCGTATCTCTACACCGTATTCTTTGATAGCTTCCAATAGGGGTTCTTTACCAATCTCCGGATCATACATCACAAGAAACACATTGGGAGAGTGTTCCTGTATCGGTTTATGCTTGATTGGCTCAGTCTTGATGGGCTCACTTATTACAAGTTCTTTCTTAGTTCGACATGAAGTCAAAGATAATAAGGCAATCTGAGCCAACAATATCAATGGTAAACCATACTTGAACTTCTTGTGCATGGTCTTGTGATGCCAGATTCGCATGCCTAATAATGCCCCGATGCTGCCTCCAATAACAGCCAACATCAGAAGCATATCTTCAGATATGCGCCATTTTCCCTGCTTGGCGTTCCATTTATCAACGCCGTAGACAAAGAAGGTCAGGACATTGATGCCAATGAGTAGGTATATTATTGTATCTGTCATTCTCATATCAGGGGCAAAGATAGTAATTATTGGGCAAACAAAGCAGCTTTTAGCTGTTTATTCATTTATTATATGAATAGGATGCAACTTTTCGTATCTTCTTTTCGTCTAAAAGTTAGAGACTTTTAGAAATTCAAAGGTTATGAAGATATTAGGAAATATCATATGGCTACTATTTGGTGGGTTGCATATTGCTTTTGAGTATTTCATTGCAGGACTGATTCTGATGATTACAATTATCGGAATTCCATTTGGCTTGCAGAGTATGAAATTGGGTATGGTCGCTCTATGGCCGTTTGGAACACAAGTTAAGTGGAGAGCATCAGAGCCTGGATGTCTAAGCGTATTCATGAATGTGCTTTGGTTCATCGTGGGCGGCATCTGGATTTGGCTCACTCATGTATTCTATGGCCTCATTTTCTGCATCACCATCATTGGCATACCCTTCGGAAAGATGCACTTCCGCCTAGCCAAGTTGGCTTTATCCCCCTTCGGCAAAGTAGTAGATTAATTAATGGACAAAGAAGAGAAAAGATTATTGCGCCGCCAGCGCCTGATGAACAACAAAGCCTATCAGACGATGGAGGGATTAACTCGCTATATGGATCGCTACTACTTGGATGCGCTTATCGGAGTAATTCCCGGATGGGGCGATGCCATTACACTACTATGCGTTGTGCCATTCGTTTACTTCTCCGCCCGTGTCATCAAGAACATCCCGCTGACACTGGCCGTATTGAACAATGCCCTGCGGGATGTACTGCTGGGCATGATACCGTTTTTCGTTGGCGACATCATCGATATCTTTCACCGCGCCAACACCCAGAACATGCGTATGATTCAGGGGTTCGTTGATGGCGACGAAACGGTTATCAAGCAAGTAAATCAGCGAGCCTGGCAATCAGCCATCGTCCTTTTCATTCTACTCCTGCTCATTGCCCTCATGATTGGGCTACTCATATCCTTTGGCAGCTATCTGTATTCAGTAGTTTCATCAATTTTTTAAATTGGTACTCTGGGAAATTCCTACACAAGTTTAGGGATTTCCCATGCCCTGTTTAGGTATAATCCTTTTGAAATGCCACGAAAATTGCCGTACTTTGCACCGTGATCAAGAAACAAATGTCGAACTTTTAAATATAGGAGGTACGATTATGAAGAAGATGATGATGATGGCAATGATGATGGTAATGACCATGTCGGCCAACGCAATGAGCTATACTGCAGCTAAGAAAGAGGCACTGTTCCTGAGCGACAAGATGGCATATGAGCTGAACCTCACAGCTTCACAGTATGAGGATGTATATGAGATAAATCTCGATTATCTGATGAATCTCAACGGCCGCGCCGATGTATTCGGAATCTGGTGGGATCGCCGCAATACTGAGCTCCGCTATGTTCTCAATGCATGGCAGTACGACAAGTACATCACACTCTCTCACTTCTATCGCCCCGTAGCATGGAAGTCTGGTGGATTTACTTTCGCCGTTTACTCTCACTACAACAGAGGTCATTTCTACAATGCACATCCCAAGGTATACGTTACATACAAGGGTGGTAATCATCACAAGCCCGCTGTACGTCACGAGGCCCCGATGATGCACAATAGCAAGCCTTCTGTTCACAATGACAAGAAGCATGGTACCAATGAACGTCACATGGCTATGGCTACAAATAACAATCGTAGCAAGTCAGGACACTTCAGCAGTCGCAGATAAGATTAGTTCCATTTTTGGTAAATATATACCTCTTTAAGAGACCAAGGGAACCTCATAGTGATATGAGGTTCTTTTTTTGTGCTCGAATAAGATGTTTAGCGCAAAAAGCAAAAGTAAAATGCCACAAAAAACCAAAACGAAATGCCACAAAAAGCAAAAGCAAATTGCCACAAAAAGCAAAAACAAATTGCCACAAAAAACAAAAATTATTTGGCAGTTTCATTTATTTTATCTATCTTTGCACACAAAATAGTATGATAATAAAATACGGAGTGTTATGGGATATTTGAAAAGAACCGCAGATGCCATTCTGGAACAGCATCTTGAAGCATTCGGAGCCATTCTAATCGAGGGTCCAAAATGGTGTGGCAAAACAACCACTGCAGAACAAGTCGCTAAGAGTGTCATAAAGTTGCAGGATACCGATATGCGTGATGAGTATCTTGCTACTGCTGCTGCCAAGCCATCATTGTTGTTGAAGGGTGATACACCACGTCTGATAGATGAATGGCAGGATGCACCAGTGCTTTGGGATGCTGTTAGAACAATGGTTGACAGTAGAAATACTCCTGGTCAATTTATCCTGACGGGTTCTAACGCCGTAGACAAATCGCAGATACATCATTCTGGAACTGGTCGTATCTCAAAGTTGAATATGCTCCCTATGAGTCTATGGGAGTCAGGCGAATCGAATGGTAAGATTTCGCTGATGGAGTTATTTAATAATCCCGATCTTGACATTGATGGTATAGAGTCTGATTTGTCCGTGGAAGAACTTGTGTTTAGTGGATGCCGTGGTGGATGGCCTGCAACAGTCAACATCAAGAGCGACAAGGCTAAATTGCTTGTAGCGCGCAATTATGTTAAAACTGTATGTTCTGAGGATATTAGCCGTGTGGATGGCGTATCGCGTGACGAATTGCTTTCCCGTATGATTATGCGTGCCTATGCAAGGAATATTTCGACACTGTCCAAGAAGTCTACACTTATAGAAGATGTTGCAGCTTCTGGTGAGGTTTCTTGTACTGAACCTACTTTCGATGACTATGTAGGAGCATTAAGAAAGCTCTTTGTAATATGCGACCTTGATGCCTGGTGTCCTGCTATTAGAAGTAAAACAGCTATTCGTACAGGACCAAAACGTGCATTTATTGATCCGTCAATTGCTGTTGCGGCATTAGGACTAACTCCAGAAGCGTTGTTGACCCAATTAAAGACCTTTGGTTTCATTTTCGAGCAAATGTGTATTCGTGATTTCAAGGCGTACACACTCGACTTTGAGAGTCATCTGTCACATTATAGAGACCGCTATGGGTTGGAGTCCGACCTTGTTTTGCATCTTGGAGATGGTCGCTATGCGCTTATCGAGTGTAAGCTTGGCAGCCGTGAAATTGAGGATGGAGCATCCCATCTTGTGGAACTAAGAGATCTTATCCGGGAATATAACAAGAAAGAAAAACAAGTGCCACTTCGTGAGCCAGATTTGATGATTGTGGTCACAGGCGGCAAGATGGCCTATACTCGTCCTGATGGCGTAAAGATTATTCCATTAGCTTGTTTTAAGGATTGATTAATTTTAATTCGGTAATCACTAAGCTGTCACTAAGCTGTCAATAAGCTGGGACTAAGTAGAGCATCTGCTTGCCAGTATGTGGCATTTTGAAACGGCTTCTAATAAAACCGCTGTTGATTAAAGTTGATTAAAGAATTATGTGCTAACTTAGTTAACAATGGAGAGCAACCGAATATAACATGTAGATAATATGTTAGGAGCGATAATAGGCGATATAGTAGGTAGTCGATGGGAGTTCAATCCCACGAACGATTATAATTTCGAGTGGCTATCTAAGGAAAACGGCTTTACAGACGATACAATATGTACTGTCGCAGTTGCTGATGCATTATTGCGTGCCCGCGACTTCGGAGAGTCTATTCACGATTGGTGCAATCGTTACCCACATCCTAAGGGTAGTTATGGTGGCCGTTTTGCCCTGTGGGTAAATAGCGATAATCCTCAACCATATGGTAGCTTTGGCAATGGTTCTGCTATGCGTGTCAGCCCTATAGCTCATTGGTATAATACCATTGATGAAGTCCTTGATGCAGCGGCAGCTACTGCAGTTCTCTCGCACAATCACAAAGAAGGAATCAAAGGAGCACAAACAGTTGCGTTAGCTATATTCAAAGCATTAAGTTATCGCAGATATAAGGAAGCGCCTTTGCACATTGACGAGATTCTTAATGAATGCGTTCAATTTTCGGGCTATGACATTAATATGCCAAAGGCTTCTGTCCTTAACAAGTTTGACGAAACTTGTCAAGGCACCGTGCCAGTAGCCTTGAAAATCATTAGTATGGCTACTTGCTTTGAGGACGCAATACGTCTGGCCGTCAGTCTTGGCGCAGATGCAGATACGTTAGGAGCCATAACAGGTAGCATAGCAGAAGCTATATGGGGAATTCCATTGAAGTTACGTCATCAAATTGAAGACTACCTTCCAGATGAAATGCATTGTGTTATCAATGAGTTTCATCACACACGTCCTCGTTCATTCAAACCTCTTATTGATGCTTGCTTTTCTGGCAACGACTTTAGTGATGTAAGTTGGGAGTATCTACATGACGTCGACGGGAAAGAGTTTTATGATGAAATCAGAAAGAAAACGGAAGATGAGAATGAGCGAAAGCGAATGCTGATGAAAGAGCGAGCTAAATCAAGAGAATTATGGTAGAAAAACAATTATTATGCAGATAGGATTTGTGAACTTTAGCCAAGAAGAGTTGGCAAGAAAGAATAAGGTATTGCAGATGGTTCGAGATCAGACTGCCATTGACGAACTTGGTTTTGGCAGAATCCGCGATGCTTTTGCTAATATGATGTTCCCAGGGATGTCAACCTTGCAACGACGTGCCAAATATTTCGCCGTTATGCCCTCTCTATACTACCAAGCAACTAAGAAAAGCTACAATAGTGTCCGTGATGTCAGGACACAAATTGTCAAGTGGGAAATCAGATTAACTGATATGCTTGTAAAGGGAGCTGGTGATGATGAGCTGAAGAAGACCGGTATTACAGGACGTTCAATGTTAGAAGCAGCTAAAAACGATCCAGCGAAGTTCGTTAAGTATGACCCCACTTACATTTATATGAACGGATTGAGAACATTTGGAATGATTAAAGGGGATATAGACATATATCGTCTTATATATGACAGAAGTAAGCAATTAGGTCTTGTTAAACCAAAATACAAAGCATCAGAGGAAGGTGAAATGAGCGACTCAGAAGATTTGGGTGGTCTTACACAATTCTTTTCAGTTAGCGGTGAGGAATATGATTTTGAGAATGGTGACATGTTACCTCTTGAGTTAACCAAACGAGAGGCAGACTATATGAAGAACCATATCACCAACTCTATAAAGAGTATGGACTCACTATTGGCATATATATTGAGGAACAATACAAGTGTTATTCCAGAATATGATGGATTAGGAAATATCTGGCAGAATATGCCTGATGATTTTTCCGAGTACATGAAACAGTATCGAATGGGGCAACGTTTCTCTCACCTTGCCTATGTTGTTCAATTGCGATTCAACCATATTATGGCAATGTTTAACGAGCAAGTGGAGGAAGCTGATAATCTACAGTCGAGGATTATCGAGATTATCAAACAGTATCCTTTAGACTTTACACATCAAGCGATAGATGATATGCTATTCTTCATTCGTAATAGAGTAACAGAGCCAACTGTTATTACTTTCTGCAAAAAAGCTGTACGTTTGATTGAAAAGCGAGCATGGGATGAACTTGATGAATTAATTGTTGCAAGGGAGAAGGCAGTAAAGCCAGGCAGGAACAAACTGAGGAATCCTAAGTATAAGGGGGAAGAACGTGGTTGGCCTACAATGCTTTCATTTAGATGGAATGAGATTGTATATCAAGTTATTAACGAAATAAGGGAGGCAAAATAGTATGGCGAGAGAATTATTAAAAGACTTGATATATGGCGAGCAATTGGTTTCTGCAGACTGTAAAGTTGATTTTGCAGTTGGATTAACTTACTCACTCAACCTTGAAGCCATGTTGACCGTCCCCTTGGCCTTTGGTGATTTGGGGGAATTGGATAGTAGTGTTAAGCAAAGCCCTGCTTTCCTTTTGGAGGGAATACGCAGAAGTAGCGACAAGATAGCACTATTCTGTAATAAGGGAGGTATCCATGTACCGAGTGAGACAAGAACAGTCTACTCTCTGTTGGAATCGAGTATCTTTGAAGTTCAGAATGGCAATGACATATTCTCAAATTTTCATCCTAAGATTTGGCTTGTAAAAGAGATAGACAAGGAAGGTAACGAATGGCTTAAGCTATCTATAATGAGCCGAAACCTTGATTTCTCTACATGTCTGGATATCTGTTGTTCTATCAGAGGACAGATTAAAAAGCGAAGGAGCCTAAGAGGTGCAGAGAAGCATAAACCACTGAAGGATATGCTTCTATGGGTAAGTGAATATGCTCCTAAAGCAAAAGCAGACAAGGTGTGCCAACTGGCTGAACTATTGGATTATGTAGATCGTTTTAAGTTAGATATGCCATTCCAGACTGAAGATGTTGAGCGAGATGAGGATGAAGGATACGATTTCTTTCCTTTTGTATATGGTAAAGAAGAGTTCTCTAACTATGGCAACTTTCTCCAAAAACATATCCCAGGAGATAGAATCCTCGTTGTGTCACCATTTATTGATCTTACAACATTAACATGGTTAACTTCAAGAAGGAAGGATTATAACTATGATAGCAAAAACACAATTCTGGTAACACGTAAAGAATATGTTACTCAGGAGGTTTTTGACATGTTCGAGCAAGTTTGGGTGCCAAATGACACAATGATAGATAACACAACAGCCAACGTTGACTTGCATGCCAAGATGTATCTGACACAACGATTGTCTGGCGACGATTTGGGTTATACTTTATATTTGGGAAGTGCTAATGCTACTGTTAATGCATTTAATAAGAATGTTGAATTTCTTCTTCGACTTCACTATAAACGCACAACAAACGACAGAATTAAGGAGTTACTCGAAGAAATTACCAGCGAGCATAGATTTGTAGTGATGGACGCTCCTAACCCAGAAGCCAGCAATACAAGGCCAAGCAATGAAAAAGAGCTTGCCCTAAAAAAAACTGTAGGGTGTTTGAAAAAAGCAGTTATTAAGCCAAGCAACAAGGAGGGACTTTTTGACATTGACTTGTCTGTGAGGGGCAAATATAACGATGCGATCCAAATCAGGCCATTACAGTGTAAAGGGTTATGGAAGCCTATCAGTAATCAGGTTCTTTTCAAAGAATTGGCAGTTCATCTTCTTTCCGAATTCTTTGTTTTAAGAATTCCAAGTGAAGATGACAAATTCATCGAACTGGTGGCAAAGATTAAGACTACTGGAATGCCTGCAAATAGAGATGAAGCTATCTATCAGAGCATCGTTACGAAAAAAGAAGAATTGTTGGACTATGTCGCCTTCATGCTAAGCGACCGCCCTTCTGAGTTCTTTTTTGAACAACAATTGATGAAGGAAAATAGTAAATATGCTGATGGTTCTGGCGCTCAAACTACGTCAATGCCATTATATGAGCAGTTATTAAAAACAGCAAGTACCAATCCAGAGCAGATTACAGAGGTTATGAAGTTTATCAAAAAAATGAAGCAAGACATTGTTCCTGATGAACTAACCAAGATATTGCAGATGTTCCAAAATGTATCAAAACAGTTAATGTCATTATGAGTGAGGCAAAAGACTTTCAGTTGGCAACAGCCGAGCGAATCATAGAGATATTCAGAAGCGGCCAGAAAAGGGTTCTTCTGAGCGATGAGGTAGGACTAGGAAAGACTATTATGGCCAGAACTGTTGTCGAAATGGCGAAATCTCTCCCAGGTATCGAGGATGATGGTATCTACAGAGTGGTATATGTCTGCTCAAACCAAAATATTATCCAGCAAAACACAAGAAACCTTGGCATCCCCAAAGAGGACATTATGCAGATGCGGGAAAGCAGACTTTCTATGCAACACCTGATTCTGCAAGAGCGAAAAATACAGCAGGAAGCAAAATCTGGTAGTAGTCTACCACAGCAGTTAATACCACTTACACCGTCTACATCTTTCAGTATTACAGGTGGTGCAGGTAACGGTGCTGAACGCGCTTTGATTTATGCAATCTTAAAGGAAATGGAAGAATTCAAAGGAAAAGAAAAGCGCCTGTCTAAGCTCCTGAAGACCATTTATATGGGACAAGATAGCTGGAATGACTATATAAAAGATTACTGTAAGCGCGTGAAAGACTGCGGGGATACGTATATCGAAGAAATTATCAGTCTGCTTCGAGCGAACAAGACCTATATAGACATTAGAGATACTATCATCAATACTATTGATGGCGAGGCAAAAGAAATGCCCTTTGGGTTAATCAACAAGTTACGTGTAGCTTTTGCTCAGGTTAGTTTGAATCAGTTAGAGCCAGACTTGGTTATTATGGACGAGTTCCAACGCTTCAGTGGCTTGTTAAACACATCAAGCGATTCTGAAGAATCCATGATAGCTCATGAGTTCTTTACCAATGAGCACCCTTATATTTTACTTCTCTCTGCAACACCATATAAGCCATTCACTACGTTAGAAGAGCTGAATGAAAATAACTGTGACGAACAATATGAGGACTTTCTAAAACTAATGCGTTTCCTATTTAAAGAAGATGCCACAGGAAGTGACTCATTCCATACCGTTTGGGAAGACTATTCAAATAAGCTTTCTCATATCAGCAGTGACGCTTTCGATGCTTTAGTCATTAGCAAAAAGAAGGCAGAGAATAAGATGTATGAAGTTATCTGTCGAACAGAAAGATATAGCGAGGGTCTAATAAAAACCATGCCCTTGGAAAAGATGTCTATTACAGGTGATGACATACTGGCCTATTGTCAGTTGCAAAAGTTACTCCAGAAAGCAAAGATCGTTCTGGAACGGAGGAAAAACGCAGGAGGTAATATCGGTATTAATCCCAGTTATAACATACCTATAGAATACGTAAAGTCATCACCTTATCTGCTTTCCTTTATGCAAAAGTATCAGGAGGGTAAGACTGTGGAAGCTGCGTTCAAAGGCAAAGATTTACCAGTCGTTAAGAACTCGAGAGTACAAAGACTTCTCTTAAAAGGCGGTCAAATATATAATTACAAAGCCATTGAAACAGCAAATGCAAAACTTGCAGCAATTGAAGAGATGCTATTTAAGAATCATGCAGAGCGTCTGTTGTGGGTTCCTGCTTCACATCCATATTATGAGGTTCCCAAGAATAATGTATTTGCCTTAAATAAAGAATTCTCCAAGGTTTTAGTTTTTTCTGCATGGGAAATGGTGCCACGAATGTTGGCTGTTATGCTTTCGTATGAATCGGAACGCAGAAATGTAGTCGGAGCATACAAGGATGATGGCATTACATATATTACCAAAAGAAAAATCGGTATGAACCGAATGCAGGAGGAAGGTGGCGATCTGCTTGAATATCCATCTGACTATCTGGCTAACTATTATGATTCCAAAATGTATTTTGGCCAAAACATCGAGAATATCATTGATGATATCCAAAATAAGATACAGGCTGATATAGATTCTTTGGGTTTGAATACATTAAATGGAACAAGTGCAGACTTATTGCTAATGCTCATTCAAAAACTCGAAGGAAAAGATATTGAACTTCGCGGCATACCCCAAAGAGCCGCCAGGACTCTTGCCTATATGGCAATAGCATCTCCTGCAGTCTGCATGTTACGTATTCTCAGAAACTCTATAAAGCCCGAGAGTGCAGATGTGTCCTACGAAACAACGAATGCAAGAGAAGTTGCTGATAGTATCGTTGCACTATTTAACCGTCGTGAGAACTCTGCCGCAGTTGAACTTTCAACGCCAAAGGGACTGAAATATTATGAGCAGGTTATCCATTACTGTGTGATGGGCAATTTGCAGGCTGTTCTCGATGAATATTGTCACATGATTGACGAAGGAGGCCATGCTGATGATATAGTTGACAAATTGAATGCGACATTCATATCGGCATCATCATATCAGATTGAAACAACCGACTCATACTGCAAAGAAGATGGCAAGCCAATGCCTATGCGCAGAAGCTTTGCATTTGACTATGCAAAAGTGGTTCAAGATAAGAATGTTAAGCACAATGGAACTCTTCAGCAGGCCTTTAACTCACCATTCCGTCCTTTTGTATTGGCAACAACAAGTGTTGGTCAAGAAGGCCTTGATTTCCATTGGTACACAAGAAAGATTGTTCACTGGAATCTTCCAAGTAACCCTGTTGATATGGAGCAGCGTGAAGGTCGTATCAACAGATACAAATGCTTGGCGATAAGAAGAAATATTGCCAAATTCTTTGGAACCAAGCACACATGGAATGATATGTTTGAAGAAGCAGATAAACTATGGCGTGTGGAATCATCATCAGATTACTCACAAATGGTTCCATACTGGTGCTTGCCTAAAGAAATCATCAGGGAGCATAGTGATGAATTGGAATATATCGAACGTTTAGTTCCTTTATATCCAATGAGTATTGACGAGCTAAGATACAAGCATCTTATTGATGTACTATCTCTATATCGCCTGACAATGGGCCAGCCGAGACAGGAAGAACTTCTTCAGCTTCTTGAAGGAAAAATATCGAAAGAGCAGATGCAAGAGCTTCTGTTTGATTTGAGCCCATTTAATAGAAAGAAAAGATAATATGTCTCGATTTGAAATTAGATGTCATGAATGGGGCGATGATAGTGACTATCATTGGAAAAACTGCAGCACTTTAGAAGATGCTTTAAAAGAAATTAAAGTCTTTTATGAACATGATCCAAGTAATATTTACGAACATCTATATGTTTTGGAGATTGCTGATGATGGTTCTGTTAGTGTTCCAGAATACAACCATGATACATTAGAAATTAAATAGAAGCCCCTTCAGTTTCCGACCAAGCATGTCGGGCTTCGCGGGGCTTCTGGGAAAGATATATAATTCAATCCCGTTTAATTATCTTCTTCCTCAAAGAATTTTCCTACGGGCATTGGTGTACAGGCTTCAGCTACACAGCAGTTATAGCGTTCACGACTTCTGCGCTCGCGTTGGAACATGGCCATAGTCCCTGCCTCGTCCTGCTTAAATTCCATATGCTCGTCGATGGCGAACGACTGGGCCATTGTCTCAACATCGAGGTTGTCAGTACCAATCAGAGTGAAGGTCCAGTTCTGCTTCTTCAGCTTCTCAATCAGCTTGCGGATGGCCTTAAGAGTCCATTCCTCGCTACTGTTCTCCTCGCCATCGGTGATAATAGTTACAAGCACATTCTCACCGTCTTCTACTTGGGCATTTACTTTCGACACACCTTTACCAATGGCGTCGTAGAGTGGGGTACCAGCACATGGGCGATAAGCTTTCCAATCCAAGTTCTTTGTTTTGGCTGCAGCTACATCGTCGTAATGCCACTTAGTATGTTCACTATCAAAGGTAATCAGCGTCACCTTCTGCTTCATATCAGGGAACTTTTCCTGCATCTTGCGAACAGTCTCAAGTGTCTCGTTCATACCAACAAACGCCTGCTTGCGGATGATTTCCATCGATCCGCTCTCATCTACGATAATCAGGTTGTGTACTCTCTTGGCTTTCAAATCATTCTTCTTCATAATTGTTATTTTAGTAAGTGAAACATAAGTTATTCAACTCTCTTTATCTCTTTAAAGAAGATTTTCGAAAAAAATTAAGCAGAATCACATTTTTTTTGTAATTTAGCCCCCAAATTAGTAAATATGTACTACCACCAGCATTCTGACAAGGAGATTATTAGCGGCTTCCGCAAAGGTAACTCCGATATTATCCGAGACTATTTCTACGGATATTGTGAGGTAGGTTATAACATCTTCGACCAGCGATATCAGCTTAGAGGAAAACAGAATCTCGACTTTATGTCGCTGGCTCACCAGTATGCCATCTATCTGATGGAGCATGATTGGAAGCCCTTGGAAGACCATTCGCCTTCAGTTAGTTTGAAGACGTGGTTGATCAACGGATTCCGATTTGTGGTACTCGACGCGTTGAAGTGGTATCACAAAGAATATGGCTCTATTACCTTTGAGGACTATCTGCAGTCATTCGATATTTCAAGCGATCTGCATCTGCAATTCCATCGTATGATTGAAGATGTGTGCGACCATGTTCCAATGGATCGTGAAGACCGCCTTATTATCATGATGATTCTGGAGCGTGGATTTAAGGGCAAAGACGTTGCAGCTCAGATGGGGATGACACCTTCAGCCGTTTCTCAGCGCTTCAAGAAGTTGAAAGAGGAAATCATCATACCATATTTCCGCGAAAACTTCGATATGGACCTCGATATGCCAGAGGTAATGCCCGACTTCGATATGGTTCGAGAAGAGGCCGTTATGGAAGCACCTACATGTGGACATTTACCAATGGATTATCTCAGAAGAAGTACAAAAGCAAGTTTCGATATGGAGAAGAAACGTACCACACCAGAGTATATTACATCACTTCAGCCAAACGAGATATTTGTGTTTGGCAGCAACCTTCGAGGTATGCATGGCGGAGGGGCAGCATATGTTGCCTTACGCAAGTTTGGCGCCATTATGGGCCAGGGCGTAGGCCTGCAAGGCCAGAGTTACGCCATCCCTACCATGCAAGGTGGGGTGGACACTATCCGCCCCTATGTTGACGAGTTCATAGAGTTCGCCAAGAATCATCAGAACAACATCTTCTTGGTTACCCGAATAGGCTGCGGCATTGCAGGATTTACCGATGAAGAAATCTCTCCATTATTTGCGAAGGCTCACGATGTGGAGAATATTGTGCTGCCTGAGGGATGGTAATTATAAACAACAAGCTATGACAATAAAAGAATTTACACAGAAATGTCGCGAGTTGCAGGGGGCTTATCGCGAGAGGATGGGGGAGCCTATGGGCGTTGGTCCATGGCCTCCTGAGAATAAGAAAAGTAGGCCTCAGATAAATATGCTTGTTGATGGAAAGAAAACGGGCAAGAACTTTGTGAACGAGTTTACCTTTAACTACGCCAAATACAGGGTGGAAAACAAACAGCATAACGAAACGATTGACGAGTATCGACTGTTCAACAACATGCTGTCGAGTCAGCCTATGGCGTTTAATCTGTTCTGTCCGTTTAGACAGATGCTTGAGGATGGTAAGGTAGAGACTGTCTCCAACATATTCAAGGCCATATTTCCAGATAAACATATCGGAGAGGTAACGAAGGTTGAACTTGAGTTTCTGCATACAAAGATAGAAAACTATCTGAATGATTGCACAGCTATGGACGCCATCGTACACTATAAGGATACTGATGGCAAACCTGCGTTTATCGCCATCGAGACCAAGTATACTGATGTACTTGGCGAGAATACCAGTGGTAGAAAAACTGCTAAGTACGACGAATGGATTGAACGGATAGGAATGTTCAAACCTGATACTGAGGCGGAACTGATACGTAGTGCCAAAGCTGCTAAGACAGCAAAGAATGCAAAAGAATTGAAGCAGATTCTTAAAGGCATGAAAGTTGTCACTCAGATATATCGTAACTTCTTGCTGACGGAGTGTTATGGTATCAAAGAGGGGGCAAATAGGTGCTATTCGGTAGTGCTTGCACCTGCTCAGCATCCTACTACAGAGCATGAGGTGGCTTCGCTAAAAGATGAGCTTAAACCAGAATATCAGTATAAGATATCTGCTTTATCGCTCGAGGATTTCATTGAGCGGACGTTGAAGGTTTGTCCTGAGGGGGATAAAGCACCATTCTTGTATTTTAAGGAGAGGTATATACCATATCCTTTGTGACTATATGTTAAATTATGGCTTTAATTTGAATATTTGTCTCGTTTTGTGGCTTTATAACAAGACAAAATGTGTATCTTTGTACCCGAAAAAAAGAAAAGGGAGGAAAAGATAAGAAAAGGCGAAAGTTTACATATTGTTTACAGTATGCGCTTGAAACCTAAGTAAAATGGGAGTTTTATTGCTGCCGCGCAGGCTGCTGTAGAAGAGTAAATATCACTCTTACAATAATGAAAGGGATCTGTCCGCTTGGACAGGTCCCTTTTTAGTATCTTCAAGTATGCTTTCGACGTTTTGGAGATAAAAACGTCGCAGAATATGCGATATTTTGCGTTTTTATTTGGTAGTTCAGCATTATTTTAGTATTTTTGCCGCAGAATCTGCGACGTTATATATGAAATTTTGTCGCATAAAGTACGAATGCATTATGTATATACACGAAAGAGAAAATTGGATGGACTTCCGTTGGGACGCTTCTGAGGTATCTCTCCTTCAGGAAAGAGTATTCCGTAAACAGGGTCTGCTTTACGGGAGGTTGAGTTCGTTGGGTTTTGACAGCAAGTTGCGTGCGATGGCAGAGAACCTGACCTACGACGTAGTGTATTCTTCGGAGATTGAAGGCATACGGCTGAACGTGGATCAGGTTCGTTCTTCCATTGCCAGAAGGCTGGGCATTGATAACGTGAAATATACTGCTCCTTCACACTATATTGATTCTGTTGTGGGTGTTATGCTGGAAGCTGTACAAAATTATAATCAGCCTCTTAGCAAAGAAAAGTTGTGCTCCTGGCAATCCGCTTTCTTTCCTTCGGGTTATAGCGAAGGAAGCCAGATAGAAATAGGTCAGTACCGCACCAATGAGGAGCATATTGTCAGCGGAATGTTCGGACGTGAGAAGATCCACTATATCGCTCCATCGCCTGAACGTGTTGAAGAGGAAATGCAAAAGTTCCTCAATTGGTTTGATGGGGAAGAGCAAGTGAGCAGTGTTATCCGTTCTGCCATCGCTCATTTCTGGTTTGTGAGCATCCATCCGTTTGAGGATGGCAATGGTCGATTGGCCCGTATCCTTTCAGACATGCTTCTGGCACGTGGCGAAAAGAGTGAGTTCCGCTTCTACAATGTCTCATCACAGATTAACAAGGATAAGAACCACTATTACGACATCTTGGAGCGGATGCAGCATGGCGATGGTGATATAACAGAGTGGTTGGTGTGGTACATGCAGAAATTGGTGAATGCACTCGACGATGCAGATACTATCGTCACTACTATCTTGAACAAGAGTTTCTTCTGGCAGAAAGCTTCCGCTGTACCAATGACAGAAAGGCAAACGCAGATGCTCAATCTGTTCCTTGACGGCTACGAGGCAAAGATAACATCCAAGACATGGGCAACATTGGCAAAGTGCTCGAAGGACACCGCCATACGTGACATACAGGACCTTGTAGAAAAGAATATCCTGATAGAGGATATCCCTGGTGCCAAGCGTCCCAGTTACTCCATCGTCTATGATGCTGAGGACTTGACGCAGTTCTTCACAGATATAAACATCACTGAAGTAAATGGCATTCCGTATCTCAATGCTTTATATAAAGGTAAGAAAACTATCTGCGAAAGAATTCTCAAGCTCGATGCTGACAGATACCAGAAAGGCGATTTGCCATTGTCCAATTTGCTCAGCAAATACTGCTCGTTTATGGTTGCAGGCAATAGGGAATATCATAATAAACAGATAAATTGTTATTAATATGGTTATAATGATTAAAAGTTTTTTTATAAAATATTGGTGGACGTTTCCACTTCTGCTAGCAATGTCAATGCTAGCGTTAATAGTATTATTTACTAAAACACCGTCCATATTAGAAACTATTGTTGGAGTCTTACTCCTTTTGGTTGTTATTGCGTTATTAACTTCATGGGTGTTATTGATTATTAACAAACAGTGGTTAAAGGTCCTTTTATCTTTTTTAGCATCAGCAGTTGTATCTGGTATTCTATGGATACCTCTTGTTTTAAGTGCAATGTCAGGGCCTGATGGATTCGGTAAGGATCACCCCATTCCAGAACAACTTGAATACAACTTGCCTTTATCTTATGAATCTGACAAGATTGAAGTTATTGATAGTTTGGACATAAATACATATTTGCAGATTTGGAACGATTGTCAAGGTGGTTTGTATAAATATGACTTCTATTATGGTGGTTTAGAATCAGGCGAAATATTTCTCCGTTGTTATGAAGTCACAAGTAACACGCCACTTTCAGAAGACAGGCTTATTGAACAAAGCCGAGTGAAAATATCTCCACAAGAGCAGTTTGGGAAGGTTGTGAATAAGCAGTCATTTACTATCTATGAAGGTGATTGGGATGATTATTATGCAGCCCGTGTAGAAGTATGGTTCAAAAGTTCCGAAACTAATAAAGAAAGCAAGCTCATGGAAAAAGTTTATCGTGTTGAAGGATGGATGAGATAAGAAAGTATATTTCAATTTAGCGAAAAACAAGAAAATGACATAGAAATAGATTTTTCTGCCGTAAAAACACGTTTTCGTTGCCATGAGCGTGTAAAAACGTGCAGAATGTGTCGTAAAAGAGTCGCCAGTAGTTTACAATAACTCTGTAACTCGTTGATAATCAGCATCTGTTAGCCGCCGCACAGGCTGCTGTCGAGGAATAACCGAAAGATGCTGAAAATCAGTTATATAAAGGGCAAGTATCTGGAAAATAGGTACTTGTCCTTAAATTTTTTTTGCATGTTCTGCACGTTCTAAATGCAGAATAAGATGCCGAAAACGGGGCAAATGTTTCCCCAAAATCAGGGCAAGACAGATGCGTAATGTGTCTCCAATATGGGCTGATCAAAATGCAACGGCTGCATTTCGCTTCTTGTTGGAGAAACGTCTTGGCCACGATACCATCGATGGCATTGCTCTGACACTCATCTGGTTGCAATGTCCCTTCTATTGGGCACACGAGTTCGAGGAATATGTACTTCCCGGCGGATTCCTCGACTTCTTCAACCGCAATATGATGGGCTCCACCCGTGGTGACAAGCCACTGACGAAGGTCGGTTCTAAGAAAGAGGGCTATCATAGGAACGTACAAAACAAACGTAATGGCATGAGAAATTATTAATGTTGTAAGCAAAATTTGCAGAACGTGCTGAAAAGACGTAATGCAATCAGTGTTCTAACAATAGTGTTTAACAATTAAAATATCGAAAAGTAGTCGAAGTGACAAAAAAGGCTAGAATTATTGAGGAAATCCTGAAGGAGTGCAAGTAATGCTCAAATATGATGGTTATAACGCTTATCAATGATAACCGCAATTAGGTTTTTATCCGAATTGCGTAATCCAATATAACCAGTAAGTAGCCCCAATGTAACAAGGATAGTGCAAGGGAGTAGCTCCTATTCATGTTCGGTAGATGTCCGGTACTTGTCCGGTAGATGTTCGGTATTAGACCGAACAAGTAGCGAGCATATAGCGAGCAAATAGCGGACAAGGATAGGAGGAGCATCGAAGCAAGACTATGGCTAAGGTATGGGAAGAGTGGATGTAGGTATGAGAAGCGTTGGAGAGGTATATTCCCCTGAAAAATGAGGCAAAATGAGCAGAATGAGTCTAAAAAGAGGTGCCAGTACTTTACAATAACTCTGTAAGTAGCTGATACTCAGTATCGTCTAGCTGCTGCCCAGGCAGCTGTTGAGGAGTAATAATCATAGAGGCATTCGTCTGTGGTGAACGTGTGTCTACAATCGAGGACTCAGGATTTAAACATTGATTCGATTAACCTTCACAGAAGCCTAAAACCCTATTCGAGAACAATTTGGAAATAACAGCCTCAAAATTTCTGAAGGACAAATATCGAAACAT
>OCVV011300307.1_pt1 | contig 19284 bp, 15 predicted proteins | sample 1539721 | NCBI WGS metagenome assembly OCVV01 (sample SAMN02144230, study PRJEB22623) | gut metagenome | biome: sheep rumen | host: Ovis aries | place: New Zealand
ACAGCCTTGCTGTTTTGCCGCGCCGCAAAGCGGCGCGGCGAAAAGCTTTTTGGCTTTTCGCCAACATATAATCATTATAAAAGGACAGAAAAGGTAAATCATTGCGTCACCGCAAAAATATACCACGAAAAGAGGGATTATTTTTATGAGAACGAACAAAGCTTAATCCCGGTAGGCCCTTCGTATTTGCGTATCAGGCAGTCAGCTCCGGCTGACTGCCTGTTTGACTCTACAGTCGGTACAGAGATATACAGGGACATCAAAGGATCAATTCCATTATAAAAGAATAGCGGAAATGAAGAAGAAAAGCATTTCACATTCACAAAGGAATACGACAAAGAACCGACAAGTGATTGTGGAAACGCACAAAACCCAGCGAAGCCTGATATTTGGGAGCTGATTCCGGAGAGAGAATTTGAACTGAACCGAAAGAATCCTATAGTGCTTTCGGTGCGGGCCATGATAAAGTGCGCCAAAAGAATGGGAGGAGCGAGTTTTGTGTAAATGCCAAAAAACACTTTTTTCACAAAAAGGATAATGGTGCGCCTGCACATTGAGGGTGGACGATAAAAAAAATATCATTAAAGCAGAGAAAGGATGAAAGGGTGTGTACAACCGTGCAAATTGTAGTGGATGGAAAAACAATTGCCGTTCATGAGGGTCAGACGGTCCTGGATGCGGCACTTGACGCAGGGATCTTTATTCCCAACCTGTGCCACCACCCCGACCTGATGCCCTATGGTGCATGCCGCCTGTGTCTTGTAGAGGTCGAAGGAGAGAAGGATCTGCACGCATCCTGCTCCACGACTGTCCGAGACGGCATGGTGCTCAAAACCACCGGCGAGCGGATTGACCATCTGCGCCGACTGTCCCTGGAGCTGATGCTGGCCGAGCACCCTGCCGACTGCAGCGGATGTCCCAAGTTTGGCAGTTGCCCGATGCAGTCCATGATTCAGTATCTGGGCGTGACCGGTGGGCGGATGAAAAGCTCCGGCCAAGTTCTGCGCAAAGAGACCGGCAACCCGTTGTTCATCCGGGACATGGCCCGCTGCATCAAATGTGGCCGCTGCGTCCGCGCCTGCCGCGATCTGCGCAAAGCCAACGCTCTGGATTACCAGCGTGACGCGCAGAATAATATTGTGATCGAAAACCCGCTTTCCCTGACCCCCACCGACCGCTGCCGCTTCTGCACAGCCTGTGTGGCTGTTTGTCCCACCGGCGCGTTGCAGGATAAGCCGGAGACCTTCCGGGTGCCTGAGGGGACCGCACCGGCCGACGAGCTGGTCCCCTGCAGAGCCAGCTGTCCCGCCCACACGGATGTCCCCCGTTATGTGCGCTATGTAAAGGACGGACGTTACGACGATGCGCTGGCGGTCATCCGGGAGGCGGTTCCCTTCCCCGGCATTCTGGGGCATGTGTGCATGCATCCCTGTGAGGCCGCGTGCCGCCGGGAATTCGTCAGCGAGCCTATCTCCATTCGCAACATCAAGCGCTTTGCCTATACCAATTCCAGCGAGGTCTGGAAGAAAAACCGCAAGCAGAATGCCCCCACCGGAAAGAAAGCCGCGGTCATCGGCGGCGGCCCGGCGGGCCTGACGGCCGCCTATTACCTGGCCAAGCAGGGACATGCGGTCACCGTGTTCGAGGCGCTGCCGGAGGCCGGCGGCATGACCCGCTATGGGATCCCCGAGTACCGGGTCCCCAGAGACGTGGTCCGCAAAGAGATTGAGGATATCCGGGAGGTGGGCGTAGAGATTCACACCGGTGTCAGGGTGAATGGCCTGGATGAACTGAAAGAGCAGGGCTTTGACGCTTTCGTCATCGCCATCGGTACCCATGCCCCCTCTGTTCTGCCCCTGCAGGGACGGGATTTGCCCGGCGTTTACAAGAGCATCGAGTTTCTGAGAGCGGCCCGCCTGGATGAGCCCTACACGGTCGGAAAGCGCGCTGCGGTCATCGGCGGCGGCGACGTAGCCTTTGACTGCGCCCGTCTTGCTTTGCGTCTGGGCGCAGAAGAAGTACATATAGCCTGCCTGGAGGCCCGCGAGGTGATGACGGCCAGGGAAGAGGAAATCCGGGAAGGCCTGGAAGAGGGCATCCTTCTCCATCCGGCCAGTTCCTTTGTCCGGATCGAGGGCGAGGATCACGTGACCGGACTGACCATCGAAAAGGTCAAATCATTCAGCTTTGACGAAAACCGCAACGCTGTCATCGAGACGGTGCCCGGTTCCATGGAGACTCTGGCGGTGGACAACATCATCTTCGCCGTCGGTCAGAAGCCGGATAACGCCGCAGCCTATGGACAGGAACTCCACCACGGCAGTTTCCTCACCGTCAACGACAACATGGCCTGCAGCCAGGCCGGCGTGTTCGCGGCGGGCGACGTGGTAACGGGCACGAAGAACGTGATCGAGGCAGTGGCCGCGGGGCGCAGAGCTGCATCTGCGGTGGATCTGTACCTTGGCGGCGACGGCGATATCAGCGAATGCCTGGTTGAGCGGGACGCGCCCGCCAAAGCCATCGGTGAGCATCCGGGATTCTGCAGCCTGATGCGTCTGAGACCCAAGACCCAGCTTCCGGCTGAGCGAATCCACAATACCCAAATCGTTGAGCACTGTTTTGACGAAGAGAGTGTACGAAAAGAGGCGGAGCGCTGCCTCCAGTGCGACCTCCGCACAGGCATATGCAAGCAGAGGCTCTGGAGCAGTTTCCAGAGCGGCGAGAACGGAGGAGACGCATGAGATACAGAGAATTGAGCGGCTTTGACTCCATCATTGCAGAAGAGCCCAGGCATGCACTCGAACGCATTGCCGACGATTTTACCAGGCAGGCCGAGCACGGTCTGGTCCGTCTGGCGGTGGTGACGCCCGAGGGGAAAAAGACGCTCGAACTCAGTCCGGAGACCAGTCTCGCAGAACTCGTGGAACAGGCTGGAATGAAAGGCCCCGTAAAACTAGTGCATGTGGGCGCACCCTTGGGACTCCTGCTGACTCCGGAGCAGCTGGAACGCAACAGTTTATGTACGGTGATTAACAGTCAGGATGCCGCCATGTGGGGCGACCTTGAAGTTCGCATCATGGGCAGTGAGACCTGCGTTCTCAGCTATCTGCAGAACCTGCTGACCGAGCTTCGGGGCGAAAACTGCGGACGCTGTGTGTTTTGCCGGGAGGGAATCAAGCAGGTCCTTTTCGCCCTTAACAGCGCCACCGGAGGTAAAGGCGGCTCAGGTACGCTGCCGATGATCGAGGAACTGGCCGAGGCAATGATAGATGCCTCCTACTGCGTCTTCGGCAAATCAGTCGGCGCTTTGGTCAAATCCGCTGCAGAGGGCTTCCGAAGTGAATTTGACGATCACATCAAGAGAAAGCGCTGCGAGGCTGCGGTATGTCAGGCCTATGTTACCTACCACATTCTCCCGACCAAGTGCGTTGGCTGCGGCGATTGCGAAGATGCCTGCGATGACGACGCGATTACAGGAAAACGCGGCTTCATCTATATGATCGACAACGACGAGTGCATCAAGTGCGGCGCGTGTCTGGAGGCCTGTGAGGAAGAGGCGATCGTGATTGCCGGCCCGATCAAGCCAAGAACACCGGAGAGGCTGACCCGCGTGGGCGCGTGGAGAGGAAAGTAATCTCCACAAAGTATGAATATGATGGATAGCGAGGCTATTTATCGAAAAATAAAGAAAAGGAGAATTGCAGGATGAAAAAAGTCTTAGGAATTGTCTGCGGGAAGAGAAACGGCGAAACCGAGCGCGCAGCCCGTGTTGCTCTTCTCGCGGCAAAGGAGAAAGGCTGTGAGGTTGAACTCATCAATATTGGCGAGTTGAACATCAAACCGTGTACCGGCTGCGGTGTCTGCAGCCGCCGACTCAGAGAACCGCTGAACCTGACGCCCTGTCCCCAGCACGATGACGACATGGAGTGGCTGGATGAACAGATCTGCTCCAGCGACGCCCTGCTCTTTGGAGCCCCCATGTATGAGCAGGCGCCTCCGGGACAGTACAAGATCATGTGCGACCGCTTCGGTCCCTCACACGATGTGACGATCGTAAAGCACATTTATGATGCCCGTGTAGAGGCGGGGATTGACCCGGTCTACGATCCGCGTTATTTTATTCACAGACCGGCGGCCTTCTTCGGCGTGGGCGGCAGTGAGTGGTCACACATGGGCTTTCCCAGCCTAGGCATCCCCGCCATTCCGCTGGGCCTGAAGATCGTTGACCGCGAGCAATTTGAGTGGAACCGTGGCATCCTCTGTTATGAGGACAAGATCCAGCGTCTGCGCCAGATGGGCGAGCACCTGGCCGCCATGGCTCAGCTGCCTTTTGAAGAGCAGTGGTACAACGGACCCGACAGCATCTGCCCGGTCTGCCATAATAACGTGATGCGTCTCAAACCCGGCACCAACGAGTGCACCTGCGTGCTCTGCGGGATGATCGGCACAGTGGATGTGGTGGACGGCAAGGCAGTGGCCCGCTTCAGCGAAGAAGCGCTGGTAACGCCGCATATCCTGGACTCTGGCCGTGAGATTCACCGGCTGGACATGCTGGGGATCGGCAAGCCTATGCCCGGCCAGCCCGATCACTATCCCACGCCCGAGGAGCGGGAGGTCGGCAATGCTATGGCCGTTCAGCTGATGAAGGAACTGCCCACCACCAGGCCGCCCAAAAAGTAAGTACTGCCGCCTGCCTGTGCCTGCTGAGCCCGGGAGCGGAAAACGATAAAATCGAATCCATCAATTTCCCAACCTTAAACATAAATAAAAAGAGGAGTGGAATGATTCAATGAATAATTTAGCAAAAACACATGATTTCGGCGCAAAGGGCTGGAAGGTCGTTATTTTTGCTCTGATCATCTATTCCTTCGGCGGCGTTCTAACTGACGGCATCAACGTTCTGTACGGCTACTACGGCGGTGTGTTCGGCTGGGCCCGTACCTCCATGGCCATCTGGTACACCGTTGGCACCTGGATCGGCGTCGGCTCTGTTCTCATCTGCGGCCTCTTCGCTGATAAGCTGGGCGCAAAAAAGATGCTGATGATCGGCCTCCTTGGCTTGATCCTCATGTGCATCATCATGGCCACGCTGAATTCCTATCCCATGTTTGCCGTCGGCATGATCGTAAACTTTGTCTCCAAGGCCTTTTTGACCGCCTTTGGTATTCAGCTGCTGGGCTCCAACTGGTTTCCCAAAAAGAAGGGGCTTTACATGGGCATCTGCACCATGGGTCTGGTCATCAGTCTGACCTTCATCAACGCTGTTGCCGGCTGGTTCATCGGCCGTTTTGGCAGCGCCAGCGCCTACTTTATCGCAGCTGGCATTGTCTATGCGCTCGAGCTTGTTTTTCTGCTTGCCTTCATCCACAACAATCCCGAGGAAGAGGGCGCCTACCCCGACAACGACTCCAACTTCGACCATGAGGAGCAGGCCAAGATCCTGGCCGCGGCCGAGCAGTACAAGAAGACCAGTCCCTGGACCCTTAAGAAGGTTCTCTCGGATCGCAACGCATGGCTCATCGGTATCGGTTTTGGTATCGTGAACCTGATGGGCACCGGCATCAACAGTCAGGTGTTCCCCGCCCTGATGAGCTTCGGTTTTGATGCGGCATATATCAACGTGTTCCTGATTGTCATCCTGATTCCTGCGTTGATTTACAGCTATGTCGGCGGTCTGTGGGACACTAAGTTGGGACCCAAGTCCGCAACGGTATGGTTTGTAAGCGTCTCCGCCATCATCGGCTGCGTTCTGATCGCCTTCCTGCATAATCAGCGCTGGGCCTGCGTAGTCGGCGTTGCCCTGGCCATGGCTTCCACCAGCGCTGGCAACAACATGACCATGTCCATCACCAGCAGCCGTTATGGCCGCTACGACTTCGTCAACGCCTGGACGGTCATCTATGTCATCAGCATGCTGGTCTCCGGCCTGGGTGCCTATCTGGTCAGCGCGTTGGCCGACCTGCCCGGCGGCTATGCCACTGCCTATGGAGCGCTGGCGGTTATCACGGTTATCGATATGGTGATCGTCAGCCTGATCGATACCAAGTTTGTCGGCCGCACTGACGAGGACATCAAGCAGCTGATGGACGAGGGCAAGATCGGATAACACGCGCAAAAATAGAGCAGGGCAGATTCAATCTGCCCTGCTTTCAAAAAAGAAGGAGAATATCATATGCAGAAACTTAGTGCCGATATCGGTATTATCGCGGCAGGCCCTGCCGGTCTCTGCGCCGCTGTGGCGGCAGCGGAAAAGGGCGCGTCTGTTGTTGTGTTTGAAAAGGCTGCCAATGCCGGCGGCACCGCGAACATGGGTATGGGCCCTCTTGGTCTGGAATCCAGAGTGCAGAAGGAAAACCTGATCGGAATCACGAAAGAGGATGCCTGGCGCACCTTCATGGACTATGTCCACTGGCACAGCGATGCCAGACTGATGCGTGAGTATTACTGGAAATCCGGCGACACCATCAATTGGCTTGAGGATATGGGAGTGGTCTTCTACGGCGCCTTGCGCTACTCTCCTGATTCCGAGCAGACCTGGCACGTGGTCCAGCCGGAAGACGGCTCTCGCCCGGGCGGAAGAGCGGCCGCATCCATGACGAAGGTCATCTACGAGCGGGCGGTCGAGCTCGGCGTCGAATTCCACTTTGGCACTCCCGTCAAGAAGATTCTCGGCGACAAGAATGGCGTTCACGGTCTGTACGCGGTGGAGACCGCCACTGGTGAGGAATACGAGCTGGACTGCAAGGCTGTCATTGTCTGCACCGGCGGTTTTGGCGCAAGCCCTGAGATGATCAAGGAATACACCGGCTTCACCCGCGGCAAGGACATGTTTCCGCTCTGCGGCCCCGACGTAGTCGGCGAGGGCATCAAGATGGCATGGGAGGTCGGTGCGATGCACGGCAGGATGGAGATGGAGGGCATTGACGGCCAGTTCCTTCCCATGGCGACCTATCAGTTCATGCACCTGTTTTCTCAGGGTGACCTGGTCATCAACAAGAGCGGTTACCGCATTTGCGACGAGAGCGTGCTTCAGAGTACCGCCATTGCTTTCACGGTCGCGGATTATCAGCAGGACAAGACCATATGGCACATCTTGGACGACAAGTTGGTGAAGTACTATCGCAAACACGGGTTGGAGTTTGCCTCTGAGGTCCATCACAACGATCCCACTGAGAACTTCGACGAGGTGATCGCGGACGCTGCTGAGAACTATCCCCAGTTCTGCTGTGTTGCTGATTCTCCCGAGGAGCTGGCCGAGAAGATGGGCGTCGATGTGAGCAACTTCATGGAGACCCTTGACGAATACAACGGCGCCTGTGCCGACAATTACGACGACTACTTCTGCAAGCCCAGGCGTTACCTCAAGGCCTACCGCGGCAAGAAGTGGTACGCGCTCGCCAAAACCTGCGGCGCATACTGCGGCCTCGGCGGTATCAAGACCGACTGGAAGCTCCAGGTCCTCACAGACGAGTACAAGCCCATCCCCGGCTTCTACGGTGCAGGGAACGACATCAATGAGACTTACAACGGCACCTACATGTTCTATCTGCCCGGCAACACCATGGGTTTTGCAGTCAACACCGGACGTATGGCCGGAGAGAGGGCCGCAGACTGGGTCTTTGATCAGGAATAACTCACTTTTCACTCCCATATTTTTCTCTCTTTTGTGCAGTGGCGTTGCAAACCAGACTTGCAACGCCACTTTTCTGAAAGACAATGGAGGTACGCCATGACGCTCACGAAGAAGCGCTGGTTTGTTCTCGCGGCCAGCTGTTTTGTAAATCTCTGTATTGGCTCGCTGTATGCCTGGAGCGTGTTTGCGACGCCTGAGGCTGAGTATCTGAAAAGCCTTACAGGGAAAGCTGTGAGTAATATCGCGCTGGTCTTCACCGTGGCAAACAGCGTCGGCCCCATCACCATGATCGGCGGCGGCTTCGTCAATGACCGTCTGGGACCCAAATGGGTGGTGCTGATCGGCGGGCTGATGTTCGGGCTGGGCATGATCCTCAGCGGCTATGCGAAGAGCTTCGGAATACTGATGTTCTCCTACGGGATTCTTGTGGGACTGGGCGTGGGCATGGTATACGGGTGCACTGTATCCAACGCGGTAAAGTTTTTCCCCGATCGGCGAGGACTTGCCGGTGGACTGGCCACCGCCTCCTATGGTATCAGCTCGGTCCTCGTGCCTCCGGTGGCCAATGCGCTTATCGCGGGACTCGGCGTTTCCGCCTCCTTCCGGATCCTCGGCCTTGCCATGCTGCTGGTCATCTGCGTCTCGGCCCTTTTCATCAAAGCCTGTCCCCAGGGCTTCTGCCCGGAGGGCTGGACCCCGTCTGCCTCATCGGGCGGCCGGACCGGAACGGATCAGGATTGGCGCGGTATGCTGTCGGACAAGATCTTTTATGTCATGATCCTTATGCTGCTTTGCGGCGCATTTTCTGGCCTGACGGCTGTCTCTCAGGCATCCCCTATCGCACAGCGAATGATCGGGATGAATCCCGCCGCCGCCGCGCTGGCAGTATCGATCCTCGCTCTATTTAACGCGGCGGGGCGGATCCTCTCCGGCATAATTTCCGATCGGATCGGCTATGTGCGCACGTTCCTCGGCGTTTTCGCTGCCGCGGTCGTGGCCCTGCTGCTGCTCTTCAGCTGCGCAGAGGGCACGATACTGCGCTTTTACCTTGGCATTTCCCTGCTGGGCTTCTGTTTCGGGTCCTTTATGGGTGTCTACCCCAGCTTTACTGCCCGTCAGTACGGCGCGAAGAACAACAGTGTTAACTATGGCATCATGTTCATCGGCTTTGCCGTGGCCGGCTACTTTGGGCCGACCATCATGGCGGCAGTTTATAACCGCAGCGGCAGCTACAAAAACGCCTTTCTGATCGCCATTGGGCTCAGTGTGCTGGGTTTTGCGCTGACGCTGTTATATGGCAGAAAAAACCGAAACGCATAAAAAAGTCCAACCGGAAAACCGGTTGGACTTAGGAACCCGTCTCTGTCGGTTCAGGCGGCAGGGCGCCGAACATGCCCAAAATACGCAGAATCCGGAAGGACATCATCAGTTTATAATTGTCTTCTCCTTCTTCAAGGCTGCAGTGGAGAATATCCCGGATCTTGCTCAAGCGATATAGAAGCGTGTTTTTGTGGATATGCAGTTTGGCTGCGGCGGCAGAGGTATTTCCGAAAAACTCCAGATAGCAGTAGAGCGTGGTCATGTAGTCCGTATTGCTTTGCTTGTCCACAGCCAGCAGATCCATCAGCTCCGGCATGCAATAGCTGATCAAATCATCATGTTCCCGCACAATGTGCAGCACCCGGACCGGGGCGATCAGCGAGAAGTAGGTCACAGTCCAATCGTTGTAAGTGTTGTTGAGAATAATGGCTTCCTTGGCCTGTTGATAGTGCTTTCGGGTCTGGGTCAGGTCGTGGAACATATTGCTCACACCGATAAGAAGCTTGTTGGCAATGGCCTGCTGGCGGAGCGTTTCGTCAATGAAACCGGAAAGCTGTTTGTTGTTTGGAAGGTTAAAGAGAATGACCAGCTCTGTTTCCCGAATCAGATAGAAGCTGCCGCTGAGAATTGGCCTGAGCTGCTGGGCCAACATTTGGAAGACCATGGAGTCCACATGCTCGGCAAAGGGGCTCATCTCAATGACAGCCACATAGAATTTCTCCTTGATGGTTGCGATTTCCCGAATCAGAAGCATCCGGTCGATGTTGGCCTGCTTGATATCGGTGTAGCTCAATAGCGCATTGAGGAAATAGGCTTTGTTTTTATCTCGGTTCCTCCGAAACAGATTTCGCTTTTGCAATTCCTGACTGATGAAGGACAGAAGCTGTTCAAAAACCGCTTCATCAAAGGCGGTAAAGGAATGGTTGTACGCGAACATGCTCGCCTCCGCCACGATGATTCCGTTGACGCGAACAGGCGCGTCCAGCTGCTCCAGATTAAAAAGCTCGTTGAGAAAGCGGGCGGGCTTCGAGCCTGAGGACAAAAGTCCGGACTGGCGCAGCTTTTTCAGATAAGCGACGGCAGCAAGATCACTCTCCCGGTCCTCCTTGTCGGACGCGAGAAAAGTGCCGAACATGCTCTCGGGATCAATATCCGAATCTCCGGTCACTCTGGCCAGACAATGCTCGCTGGAGTCCCAAACCAGGATAGGATTGCCGAGAATAGCGTATGCGGTCTCCACCAGATGGTGCAAGCCTTTGTTGGAAAGAAGTGCTTCTGTCAGTCGGTGCACCGCATTGCGGACGCGATTTTCTTCGCTCAGACGTTCCCGGATGAGTCCCAGTGTGGCCAGCGGCTCCGCCGCTCGGCTCACCGAGACCAGGTTGACACGGATGTTGTGAAATTGACTCGGCGTTGCGGACAGCTCCCCGATTACGATGAAGGAGTGAACCCGTCGGGGCGGGAGTGCGGCGGGTAGATCTCGCTGCTCGCAAAAATACAAGGTGTCTTCCCGATACTCGGTCAGTTCTACTTCGGCAAAGCGGACGTCGTTGATTTCGGCATTTCCGTCTGAGATCGCGTGGACGGAGAGTGCCAGAGGGTCGATCAATTTTACAACTTGAGAAAATGTCATGGAAATACCTCTCAACAATAGGCAGCAAAATGAATAACGAGGTGAAGAATATGGTACTTGGCGTTGGAACCGACATTTTGAAAATGGAGCGTATCACAGGGCTCAGAAGCCTTGACGATCCGTTTTTCCGAAAGACCTTCACCCTGCGGGAGCGGGAAGAAGCTCTGACCCGGGAGCACCCGGCGCGGCACTTCTGTACAAAGTTTGCTGTAAAGGAAGCGGTTTATAAAGCGTTGAAGATCTGCGGCAAGCATGTGAGCTTTGCCATGATCGAAGTCTTAAATGACGAAAACGGGGCGCCCTTTGTTGTTTTGCACAACGAGGCCGAGGCTGCCGCCGAAGACTTGGGCGTCAAAAGCCTGGAAGTGTCCGCCTCTTACGACGGTGAATACGCTGTGGCCATGGCCGTATGCACGGGTATGCCGACCATGCGTTCCTCTGAATTATAGCGAAAAATGCGGAGGAAATCAAGAGAATCCGCAAAATCTGCCACCGCTGAAGCAGCAATGTAGAATCACACAATATAAGCGTCGTGTGATGGCACTATCTTTGAGATTACGCACATTGTATGAGCCTGCAGGAGCAGATACAATGAAATCGACCAGGAGGATCAAAAAATGCCGTCTGAAGCGTTTTCTGTCAGCCGGCCGATACCGGGTGTTTTTCATATTCGAGATATCCTCGGCGTCCATGCCACTTTAATTGTGGGGAGGCACAATGCCCTCCTTGTGGATACCGGCTCCGGTCTGGGAGATCTGAGCGCTGTAGTTGGGAACTTGACCGGCCTGCCGCTCACGGTGGTCAATACGCACGGGCACCAAGATCATATCGGCGGGAACTATCAGTTTGACCGGGTCCTCCTGAGCAAAAGAGATTTTGTACTGGCCCGGTTCAATACTGGTCTGACCGTGAAAGAGCGGGTTCTGGGCCTTCTGCCCCCGGCAGAGATTCCGGCCTCCTTTGATCTGGCTGGGTACATGGGCTACGGGCTGGAGAATGTCGAGCCGCTGAGAGAGGGCACGACCTTTGACCTTGGAGGCGAGCGGATTACAGCGATCCCCCTGCCAAATCACACTCCCGGTTCCATCGGGTTCCTGTGCCTCGAAAAACGCGTCTTACTCGCCGGGGACTCTGTTGCCCCCTTTATGTCTCTGTTTTTTCCGGAGGCCTGTTCTTTGAACCAGCATACTCAAATCTTGGATGGGGTACTGGCCGATCCCCGTTTTGATCGGATGCTTTGTGCCCACAGCGAGTCGGTATTTGTGAAAAAGGATGCCCGCTTATTCAGAGATTGCGCCGCGGCAGCGGCACGGCATCGCGGCCGAAGCTACCATGACAGCGTGTTCCCAGAATATAAAGGACTTAAATACACCCATTTTTCCGATGAAAACGCCGCAGATTGCGCGGCAATCGTATATAATCCGCAGAAAATCAACTGAAAGGAGTTTCTATATGGCAGCAGTAGAAAAAATCAAAGAATTTGAGCAGCAGGTGTCGACGACGGAAAACCGTAAGCCGATCAAGCCCCCTCCCGCTCGCTACGATCCTAACAGTGACCAGTGGAAGATCGTCAAAGAAGAATATGGCGGAAAGGAAATTGATGTTCTTTACCGCAAGGGCATCCCCGGCATGACCCGCGAAGAGATGGATGCTGCCAGAGCCCAGGGCATTACGCCGCCCAGCTTTAAATATGCGGCAAAGCTGAATCCGGGTATCGTCGAGGAGGAAGACGGCATCCTGCGTATGTGCGACGTGCCGGTGATGCTCCGCGACGGTGTGACAATTTACACCGATATTTACTATCACAAGAATACTCCCTGGCCCATGCCGCTGATCGTCTGCTGGAGCCCCTTTGGCAAAAAGCCTGCTGACGGCGCAGAGAACTGGAAGCTGATGGGCGTACCGCCGCAGACCGTATCCAAACTTTCCAAATTTGAATCCGCTGACCCCGGTTATTGGTGTCACTACGGTTACGCGGTGGCAAACCCCGACTCCCGCGGTATCGGCAATTCTGAGGGCGATACCAGCAATTTCGGACTTCAGGATGGCCGTGATGGATATGACTTTATTGAGTGGGCGGCTCAGCAGCCCTGGTGCAGCGGACGTGTTGGCCTGTTCGGCAACTCCGGCGTAGGCATGACCCAATGGCGCATCGCAGCCGAGCAGCCGCCTCATCTGACCTGCATCGCTCCCTGGGAGGCCACCGGCGACATGTACCGTGAAAGCTTCTGCTTCGGCGGCATTCCATCCGCACAATTCAACGAGGGCATTATGACCTCCCTGGCCAACAAGACCTATATCGAGGAAGGTCCCAATATGCTCTATACAAATCCCCTGATCAATGAGTATTGGGAGTCTAAAATTCCCCGCTGGGAAAAGATTCGAATTCCCACCTACGTATGCGCCGGCTGGTGTCATTTCCATCTGCGCGGCTCCTTTGAGGGCTTCCGCCGGATTCGCTCTCCGAAGAAATGGATGCGTGCCCATCGTGACATGGAGTGGCCCGACACCTACAATCCTGACAATCTGGAGGACCTGCGCCGCTTCTATGACCGGTATCTGAAGGGTGTGCGCAATGGCTGGGAGTTTACACCCAGGGTTCGTGTGGAGGTGATGGATGCCTATGGTTTCAGTAAGGCTCTCAAGCGCCCGGAGGACGAGTTCCCTCTGGCCCGCACGGAGTACCGCAAGCTCTATCTGGATGCCGACAGCGCTAAAATGTCCTATACTCCCTTCACGCAGGAAGCGGAGGCTGTATACGATCCCGCCACGGAGCGCAGCTACTTTGAGTTTAAGGTGGAGGAAGAGACCGAGATCACCGGCTACATGAAGCTCCACGCTTTTGTTGAGGCGAGGGATTACACCAATATGGATCTTTTCGTCTGGGTGAAAAAGTTGGGTCAGAACGGAGAGTACCTGCCGGTCCACTGCATGAAGGAAGATTACCGCGGGGCTTGGGGATACATGCGCTGCAGCCACCGTGCACTTGATCCTAAATGGTCCACTGATTTTCAGCCCGTCCAGGCTCACCGCGAGGAAGAGCCGATGGAACCCGGCAAGGTTTACGAGGTAGATGTGGAGATTTGGCCTCATAGCCGCGTCTGGCACAAGGGGGAGACCATCCGCCTGGAGATTGCCGGCCAGTTCATCCGAACCGATTGGTATGAAGACAACAGCATGGCCTTCGAGGAGGATAACGGCTCTCAGCATGTGATCCACACCGGCGGCCAGTATCAGAGCTATCTGCAGATTCCCTACATTCCGGCCAAATACCAGAGCGGTGATTATACCTACGAGGGTTAAACAAGAAAGGAGATTTTGTTATGGGCATCAGAGAAGAAGTTGTGCAGGCGCTGGCAGAGAAGGCTGCGTATCTGTTCAACAGACCGGCCGAAGACTTTGGCCCGGGAACCAGATTCATTGAGGATTTGGATGCCAAATCTGTCAACTATGTTCAGTTCAGCGCCATGCTGGAGGATATGTACGACGTGGAAGTTCCCTTCATGGAGTTTCGCAGAAAACAGACTTTTGCCGAGGCCGCTGACTATATCGCGCAGATTTTCGGTGAATAATATCGGCTGACAGGCGATGGCGGCTCTTTGCATGAAAATGTACAAGGGGCCGCCTTTTTTCAAGGATCTGACCATGGAGGAAAACTATGAAAGAAGCTTACAGGGTTTTCGTTATCAACCCTGGCTCCACCTCTACAAAAATCGCCCTCTTCAAAGAGGATGAGAAAGTATTCAGCGCAAATATAGCCCATGATACCAAAGAGCTGGAAGCCTGTGAGGAAATTGCCGATCAACTGCCTCTCCGCATGGCGGCAATCCGTGCCGAGCTGGAAAAGAACAGTATCGGCCTGGAGGGGATCGACGCGATTGCAACCCGCTCCGGCGGGCTGGTTTCCATGGAAGGAGGAGTCTACAGGGTCAATGATCTGCTGTATGAGCATGCCAGGAAATGCCTGATGGCCAGACACCCCAACACTCTGGGACCGCAGATTGCCCGCACTTTCGCAGAGGAGTATGGCGTCGAGCACCTGTTTGCGGTGAATCCCCCCGATGTGGACGAGCTGGATGAGGAGGAGCGTGTCTGCGGTTTCCATGAGTTTGCCAGAGAGAGTCGGGGTCATCCCCTTAACCATAAGGAAAATGGCATCCGTTATGCGGCTAAAATGGGAAAGAAATATGAAGAGATGAATCTCATTATCTGCCACATCGGCGGCGGCGTGACGGTGGCGGCCCATAGAAGGGGCAGGATGTGCTGCGTCAACGACAGTATGAATGGCGACGGACCCATGGCTCCCACCAGGGCAGGCTGGCTTCCGGCCACCAAAATCGTGAAGATGTGTTTCTCTGGGGAGTACACCGAGGCGCAGATGTACGACCGGATCACAAAGACCGGTGGTTTCGTGGATCATCTGGGAACTGCGGACGCCAGGGAAATTGTCAAACGAATTCACGCCGGGGATCGTCATGCACAGCTAATCTACGACGCCTTTGCCTATCAAATCTGTAAGGAGATCGGTGCTTGCGCAGCTGTGCTGAAAGGGAACGTGGACGCCATTATCCTGACCGGCGGCATCGCCCATGACATCAGCCTGGTGGAGAAGATCACGGAGCGAGTGGCGTGGATTGCTCCCGTTGTGGTGCAGGCAGGTGAATTTGAGATGGAAGGCCTTGCCTCCGGCGCAATCCGCGCACTGAGAGGCGAAGAGGAAGCCAAGGAATATACCGGTGTTCCGGTCTGGAGCGGGTTTGAGCGGAACTGATCGGATCGCAATGAATTGATGAACAGGAAAGGAAAAAGTATATGGATATGATGAGCCGCGTCTATGAGAAAGCGTCGGAAAAGCCCCAGCGGGTGGCCTTTCCTGAGGCTTGTGAGGAAAAGATTCTTTTGGCAGTGTCGAAGTGTCTGGAGAAGAAGCTGATTGTCCCAGTCCTGGTGGGCAAGCCCCAGGAGATTCAGGCGGCAGCAGAGACCTATGGCGTCGATCTCAGCGGCGCGGAGATTTTCGATACCACTGATGCCGATGCTGTTGAGAAGATGATTAACGACTATCTTCAGTTGAACGCGGCGCTCAGCGCCAAGTCTCTGCGGAGAAAGACCAACGCCGACCCTATATTTACCGCTATGATTCTGCTGGCGCTGGGCCGGGTGGACTGCTCCTTTGCGGGGCTTGTCCATACCACGGGCGAGGTGATCTCCGCGGGGCATCTGATTGTCGGCCTGAAAGAGGGCGTGAAGACTCCCTCCAGTATCGGCATTTTTGATATTCCCGGCTATGAAGGCTCTGAAGGCAGCCTGTTGGCCTTCGGTGACAGCGCCGTATGCACTGACCCCAGTGCGGAGGATCTTGCCAGTATTGCGATCTCCGCCTGCAATACCGTAACGGAGCTATTGGGCTGGGACGCCCGCTGCGCGCTGCTGTCCTATTCCACGGACGGCAGTGCTGACAGCCACTTGGTGGAGAAAGTAAGAAACGCAGTGGCCATTGCCAATGAGACCCGCCCGGAGCTGAAAATCGATGGGGAATTCCAGTTGGATTCCGCCATCGTCCCGGCTGTCGCGGCGAAGAAGGTCAAAAGGGAGAGCGCTGTCGCCGGTAAGGCTAACATCATTATTTGGCCCGATATCAACGCCGGAAACATCGGTGTCAAGCTGGTACAGCAGTTTGGAAAGGCAAACGCCTATGGCCCTCTGCTGCAGGGTTTTGCGAAAGTGGTGTGTGACTGCTCCCGTAGCGCACCGGTGAGTGAGCTGGTGGGCAACATCGCCATGGCGGCAGTCCGCGCACAGAATATGGAGAGATGACATGAAAGACGATCAGATTTTTGCCATCAATCCCGGCTCCACCTCCACAAAGATCGCGCTCTTTCAGGGTGAGAAAAAGGTTTTTGCCAAAAGTGTCAATCACGATGCCTCCGCACTGAAGGAGTACAAGGAAATCAGTGACCAGTTGGCCTATCGCCGCGATACGATCCTTCGTGAGCTGGAGGCCGGCGGAGTTAGGCTGGAGAATGTGGATGCCTTTGTGGGGCGCGGCGGCGGTCTGCTCGCTGTGGATGGCGGCGTTTACGCCATCAATAATATCCTGCTCGAGCATGCGCGCACGGCACGGAACGGGGTGCAGCATCCGGCCAATCTGGGGTCCCAATTGGCAAACGAGTTTGCTCAGGCCTATGGGAAACCGGCCTTTGTTGTGAACCCGCCTGATACCGACGAACTGCAGGATGTTGCCCGGATGACCGGTATCAAAGGCATATATCGCAATGTACATCTGCATGCGCTAAATTTGAAGGAAACAGCAATTCGACATGCGACCTCTCAGGGGAAGCGCTATGAGGATTGTAATTATGTGGTTTGCCACCTGGGCGGCGGTCTGTCCGTTTCAGCGCACCGAAGAGGAAAAATGATCGACGGCAATGATATCGTCGGCGGCGAAGGGCCCATGGCTCCTACCCGCTGCGGAGCAATTCCTGCTGCGGAGCTGATCAAGCTGTATTTTAACGAGGGGGCCTCCAAAAAGGAACTGCTGTCCCTCTGTCAGAAGACCGGCGGTTTTGTCAGCCATCTGGGCATTTCCGACGCGGTGGAGGTCACGAACCGGGCGGCGCAGGGGGACGCGACTGCCAAACGCGTCTGGGATGCGATGCTCTATCAGATTGTCAAGTATATTGGCTCCATGGCCTGCGCTCTGGAGGGACAGGTGGACGGTATCTTGCTGGGCGGCGGCATGGTGCACAGCAGGGAGCTGGTCGCTGCCATCGAAAAGGGCTGCGGCTGGATTGCTCCGGTCTATGCCTATCCCGGCGAGTTTGAAATGGAAGCCATGGCCGCTGGCGCGATCCGCGTTCTCAGAGGGGAAGAGAGTTTAAAGGAATATACTGGACTGCCGGTGTGGCAGGGCTTTGAAGGCTGAGTACGGGAGCTCGTAAAGGGAAGATTCATCTATGAAAGCGAAACAAACGAGCATTTGGTCAAAGTATTTTATCCTGATTATGATTGCTGCCATGTTCACCAGTATGTGCATGAGTATGCTCGACAGCACACTCTCACTCTATGCCAGTGACTTGTGGGATTCCAAGCAGATGGGTGGGTACCTGACCTCCTTTTTCAACGCGGGCAGTATCATCATGGCCTTTTTCAGCGGGAGAATTGTAGACCGCTTTGGCCGGAGAAAGTGCTATGTAATTGCCACGGCGATCTTCGCACTGCAGACTTTTGCCATGGCTGTACTGCCTTATCAGGGGCTGGCCTTGACCGCGCGCTTTGTTCAGGGCTGCGCCAAAGGGCTGGTTTCAGTGGCTGCGGCCTCTGCGGTGTCGGATATCGTGGTGTCGGAGCGCCTCGGTGAGGGAATGGGACTGTATGGGCTAAGCCAGACACTGCCGAAGGCTCTGGGTCCGGTAGTAGGTATTGCTATCAGCGCCAGCGGAAATTATGGGTTGATGTTTTCCCTGTGCGCCATCGTTTACCTGATGGCGGGTGTCACGGCCTTTGGAGCAAAATATGAAACGGATGAAGCTTATCAGGATCGAATTCGCGCTCGTAAAGAGGAAAACGCCGTCGCCGAGAGCGTTAACGCCAACTACAGGGGCATCTGGAAATTGATTGAGAAGAAAGCCCTGGCTGCATCCATTAACTATACTGTTTACTTTTTCTCTACGGGCATCATTCTGGTGTTTTTGACCGTGTATGCCCGTGAGGTGTTGATGATGGCAAGTGATCGCATTGGCTATTTTTTTACGGTTTCTTCCATTGCAGTATTGGTTGTGCGCCTGTTCGGCGGGAAACTATCGGATCAGCATGGCGCGCTTGTGGTGTTGATTCCAGGGCATATTTCCCATATCATTGCCCTGCTGATTCTGGCATTCTGGGCCAAAAGCAGCTATGGCCTGTTCCTGCTAGCGGGTGTGTTCTATGGGATCGGGCTGGCAGTGGTTATGCCGGTTCTCAATGCGGTAGCTGTTGTTGATTCTCCAGCGGGGCGAAACGGTGCGGCCAATGCCACCTTCTACTTTCTTATGGACGTGGGCATGCTGGTAGCATCTGCGCTGATCGGCATTTTCATTGACCATGCTCCCACAGCGACCCAGGGCTATTACAGGGCTTTTATCGTGTCAGTGGGCGCGTGTATGCTTTCTGTCGCCATGTCGGCGCTGTGTTTTAATGAAAAGTCCCGGAAACGCCGCAGAGAGTCCTGAAACACTGTGGGATATCAGTCATGGACACCAAGGACCTTCTAAAACAAATCCTGAAAATCGGCAAAGAGATGCTGAGAAGCGGGGCAGAGGTGGGCCGTGTGGAAGACAGCCTTTACCGCATGTGCCGGGGTTATGGCTTTATCAGCTGTGAGATTTGGGTTATTTCTTCCAATATCCAGGCCATGGTAGAGACAGAAAGCGGCGAACTGATTACTGAAATTAGCTATATCCGCGATACTGCTATTGATTTTGACACACTGGATCTTCTCAATACGCTTTCGCGATACATCTGCGCCAACAAACCCGCCGTGGAGGAAATTGAGCGCCGACTGGAGGCGATTTTGTGCCGTCCTGCGCCAAGTGCATGGAAGGAATATACTGCGGGCGTGCTGGCCGCGTCCGGCTTTGGGGTGTTTTTCAATTGTGACTGGCTTGACGCGATTGTGGCGGCGGTTGCTGCGGTGCTGCTTACCTGGCTTGGGCGAAGG
>OCVV011274168.1_pt1 | contig 19266 bp, 17 predicted proteins | sample 1539721 | NCBI WGS metagenome assembly OCVV01 (sample SAMN02144230, study PRJEB22623) | gut metagenome | biome: sheep rumen | host: Ovis aries | place: New Zealand
GGCAAGCAGATGATGTGCAGAGGCGTTAGCCGCGGGTCATGCGGTGTTGCCTAAATATCCTCGCATATATTACAGCCAATATCAAATGAATAGCTCTTTCGTCGTTTTTCATGAGTGATAAAGAGTACTTACTGGTTTGGAGCAGATTATAACAATATGAAAGATGTATTTAGTATGACTAAACATGATTATAGGCAGAATGCATATTACCTGATATATCTTATCAGGTATCTTCTGCATAATAGAATTCCCGTAAAAGAAAAGCTGGATAAAATGAATTTGTCTCAGCTTTATAACGTTGCCTCGGCGCATTCGCTTACTGCTATTATTGCGTATGCGCTTGAGTCAGCGGGGATATATGATATGGATTTTGAAGAGGCTAAAAATAAGTCTATCAGAAAAAATATCATTCTTGATGCTGAACGTAAGAAAGTCCTTGAAGAGCTTGAAAAGGCCGGGGTCTGGTATATGCCGCTTAAGGGTAGTATAATTAAGGATTATTATCCTAAGATTGGTATGAGACAGATGGCGGACAGTGACATTCTTTGTGATGAGACAAAAATGGATAAAGTTAAAACTATCATGCTGTCATGCAGATTTGAAACAGTATTGTATGGCAAATCGCATCAAGATATTTATCATAAACCACCCGTGTGCAATTTTGAGATGCACAGCAGGTTATTTGAGCCTCGACACCAGAGCAGTTTATATAAGTATTATAATGGAATAAAAAACAAGCTTCTGAAAGATGATAATAATAAATACGGATATCACTTTTCAGATGAAGACTTTTATATTTTCTTAATTTCTCATGAATATAAGCATTTCAAAGGCACAGGTACAGGACTTCGTTCATTACTCGATACGTATGTATTTCTTAAAAAGACTAAAGAAAACTTAAACTGGGATTATATCGACCATGAGATGGAGTTATTATCATTATCAGACTTTGAAAAAAAGAATAAAGAACTCGCATTTAAGGTGTTTGAGCATAGGTCACTTTCAAAAGAAGATAAAGAGTTTCTTGATTTTTTTATATTTTCAGGAGCATATGGAATTATTGAAAACAGAATGTATAATTATTTAGGTTCTGATGTATCTTTCATTGGTAAATTGAAGTATGCAATCATGCGAGCAATGGTTCCTGAAGAGGTAATGAAGGAGTATTATCCTTTTTTCTATTCACATAAGCTTTTTCGCCCCGCTTTGTATTTTTATAAAGTTATAAATAAGCTTTGCAGTAATGCAAAACCGATGTTTCATGAAATTATAGAGTTAATTAAATATAAGTAAAAGCACCTAACAAAAGGTGCTTTCAGTCTGTCGATAAACTCAAAATAGTGCAGATTTTGCCTCGTCAGGTCTGTACATTCGTACAGACAGACTCGGCTGGAGTGAGAGGAGGTGGGGCTTCGCCCCATTTGCCCCACTGGGGCTATCGCCCCAGACCCCTTTTAAAAGAACTTTTGCAACAAGCTGAAAGCACCTTACAAAAGGTGCTTTTTTTCTTGACAGAAGCAAGCAAAAATGCTATAATTATGATATGAAGACTGGGCTTTTACAAGGCTCTTTTTTGTTGCTCGCATGAGATATTCCTGATATAATTTGGTTAAACCCGATATCTGCATATATATGGTAAAATCTTACTTTTTACTAATGTTTATTTAGCAGTTTGCATTGACAAACAAATGTTAATTTGATATAATAATCATAGCGCTTTTAGGATAATGGTATTATGGCATTGTGCCTTCTAACTGATGAATAATGCGTATCGGGACAGGAGTGGTTAAGTGCAGAATCTGATTGATCGGATAGGCATAACTCTTTTTATTCAGGTGGTTATTGAGGTATGGAACGGAGTGTTTCTGATTGTTATGACCTCACTTCTTGTTCTTGGAACGCAGCTTAGGAATAATAAGGGTCAAAACAGAATTGAGATACCGTTTACAACAGATATTTTAGTATTCTATAATGCTATATTTTTATATAATTTTTTTAATATTCTGTCAATCGTGGGGGAAAACTCCACAACTGTTTTTGGTTATTGGCTTGTTAGAGTATCGAACTTCTGCTATTATCTTGTAGGTGCGTTTCAGACTCTTTTCCTGCTTCAGCTATTAAAGAAGGGTATTGCCGATAAGAACGGTTTTAACAGACTGAATAAAATGACACTCATTCTTCAGCTTATGCATATACCGCTTCTGAGTATACTTATAATAACACCGTTTACTGAATCACTGTACTATTTTGATGATATGAACAGGTATCAGCGCGGGTCATTGTTCTGGATATGGCACGTTTTCAATATTATCACCTTTATTTATATGTTCGCAGTGACTTGGTTAAACCGTTCAAAAATAGACCCTTTTCTGAAAGAGATACTGTTTACTGTTGTAATTGTTCCGATGTTCGGATTTATACTTAATACTAACTATTCGGGTATAAGCTTTAATAATATTTCGGTTTCTATGTCAGCTCTGATACTCTTTGTTCTTTATGAAAAGCACAGAGCAGATTTTACAGTCCGTAAGGCTCATGAGCTTGACTTAGCAAAGACCAAGCTTGCCGAAAATCAGCTTGCACTTGAGCACAGCAGAAATGAGGTCTTAATGGCTCAGATACAGCCTCATTTTATAAATAATTCGCTAATGGCACTGCGTGCCGGCTGTCGGGAATATCCCGAGATTTACGAGAATATCACGAATTTATCACGCTATCTGCGTTCTCATTTTGATGCCCTGAGCGATACTAAAATGATAAGCTTTGAGCAGGAAATGGAGAATGTAGAGGCTTATCTTGAGCTTGAACGTATAAACTATGGGGAAAGACTTCATATAATCTATAATATTGAATGTGATGACTTCACCGTTCCCGCACTGTCTGTACAGCCTCTTGTTGAGAATGCTGTCCGACATGGTATAGGAACTTACGAACAGGGCGGTACAGTACAGATCAATGCCCGTAAGGAAAACGGTAAGATCATCATAGAGGTAGTCGATGACGGTACAGGCAAAAGCAGTATAACTCAGAGACAGAAAAAACGAAAAGGCATAGGTATAGAAAATGTTCGCTCAAGGCTTATGTCAACCGGTAAAGGGCTACTTGAGATATCATTAGGGGAGAATGGTTCTTTAGCAAGAATAATTATTAATGATAATGCAGGTGAAACTTAATGATAACAATTTCTGTTGACGATCAGCCTACAGCAACAGACCTTATGCTTTATATGCTTAAAAAGATCGACCCCAACGGCACGCATATGAAAGCCTCAAACATGGAAGAGACCTTCAAGCTTCTTAATGATGATGTTCAGATAATTTTTCTGGATATTGAGATGCCGGGTATAAACGGCATTGAAGCAGCTCCTATGCTGAAAGAAAAATATAAAAAGCTTAATATCATCTATGTTACAGGTCATCCTGAGTATATTTATGATGCTGTAGGAATGCACCCAAGCGGTTTCCTTACAAAGCCTGTTACCGAGAATGATATTATCCGTGAGCTTCATGAACTGCGTTTCCCTCTGGAAACAGTTAAAAGCTCTCTGATGGTGCAGTGCAGTCCGTTTGCTATGTTTACAGAGGGTAAGCCCTTTTATTTTGAGCGTGGACTTACTATCGAGCTTTTTGCCTACCTTGTATACAGAAAAGGAGCTTTTTGCACGAACGGAGAGCTTCTGGGCATTCTGTGGGGCGGTGATCCTGACAAGCAGGGACATTTGCGTCAGCTTATCATGGATATGAGAAAGTGCCTCAGAAAAATCGGTGCTGACCATATAATTGTCAAGAAATACGGCAGAATCGGTCTTGACATGAATGCTATTCGCTACGAAGGAGAGCCCTCGGATATTATAGAAGAATTTCGTTGGATATGACAGAGGTGTATAAATATGAAGCTAACCCGAGAGAGCGTTCTTAAAGATTTAAGCGCACTGCCTGAAAATTATAAAACCAAGGACGTTGACGGGCTTATATCCTTTTATGTAAAAAACAAAGCCGATGCCTCCGCACTGCGTGACTATGTGCTTACAGAACAGAAGCTTCACAGGATATATTATTATGTATCTCTGAAGCAGATCAAAGATGTTAATGAGCGTATGGCGTTTATTGACAAAAATCTTTTCTTTGCGGATTGGTGGCACACAGACCAACTCATTAACTTTGTGAATAAGCTTCCGTTTGAAACAGCTCTCAGATATGCAAAGAGGTATATAAAGAGTAAAGACCCTTTTATCAGACGCTGGGGATATGTGCTCTTTATCTCAAAGCTTGGAAGAGGTCACAGTGCTGAGCTGCTTCCACTTATGCATGATGATGAGCATTACTATGTACAGATGGGAGAGGCGTGGCTTATCGCCGAGCTTGCGATAGATGAGTCGGACAAGGTCTGGGAGTGGATGAAAATGAACGGACTTAAATACAATATCAATGGCAAAGGCATACAGAAGATATGTGACTCGTTTCGTATCACCGATGAGTGGAAGGTTAAATTCAAGGAGCTCAGAGAAGCAATTAAGAATAACTAAAAACAGAGCCCGAAAGGACTCTGTTTTCTTTTATCAGAACTGTTTGTTTATCCATTTGGTGATTTTCTCAATGTTATCGGCTCTCTTTTCAAGGAAATCCTTAATGCACTGAACAGAAGCATAACCGCCGTAAATTGCATTATCGGTATCACCTGAACCCGGATAGCGTTCGAAGAACTGATCAAACAGCGGTGAGTACTGAGCAGTATAGCTGTCAAGAACAGCATTTGCGTTATCCTTTTCATAGATACCGCTTCCAAGTGCTTCAAGCTTTTCACAATAGTCAGCACGGAAGCCCTCGTTAGTCATCAGATATGCAAAGCAGAGTACAGCAGGATTGTTTGTATTGAAATCAAGCAGACCCTGCGGCTTGTAGTTATCTTCCTTGACAGTATTTGTTTTTGCATCTCCTGCACCGCTGACACCGCCGAACTCCATATCGTAGAACATAAATCTCCAGCGGCCGTCTGCGTATTCATTTGACTCATCGACATTTGCAGTTTTCCACATCGACCAGTTTTTGCCGGGCCAGTCCCACTTGTTGTTTATCCAGACCTCAGCCAGAAAGTAATCTCTTACACTGTCGGGATCAACCAGCTTGCAGAACTCGTCATAGTCTTCCTGAGTTTCAAGACTCTTGTGATTTTTAAAGAATGTATTGAGCTCATCAAAGAAATAGCTTTCTTTATTCTCGCCCTCGGGCAGAGTGCCCTCATCAAGCTTGTAACCGAGCCTGTAGGTCTCGGCATCGCCCTTGTAGACCACAACATCGTCTTTGTTTACACCATGATGCTCTTCAAAGTAATCATCGGAGTAGTCCTCTTCAAGCACATAAAGACCCCAGTATTCACCGTTAAGATATACAACACAGGGGCGGGAAGCCTTAGTTTCACAGTCAAGCGATGCAGAGAGCTCCTGCCAGTATATATCGTTGAACTTCGCGGTAAATGCACAGTTGCCTCCTGCACGAAGCTCTAAGGTCTTGAACTTCTCCAAAGTTTCTCCGCTGTCGTTTTTAAGATCTTCTCCAAAGACAGCATACTTGAAATTCTTTTTGCCGTAGTCGCTTCTTGCATAAAGTCTGAAGCCCTTCTGCCAGTCAGAACGTGAATAGTTTCCCTGAATTCTTATTCCGCAGTTCTGCGAGAAGGCTGTCTGTGCTCCGTCAGCATTGTATTCAAGGAAATCAACTCGGCAGCTTCTCTCCCATTCCTTGCCACGCTGATTGTAGTTAGCTTCAAGACGTCTTGCAGTATCTTCATTAGTATCCTCGCCTTTGTCAAGGTGCTCAGCAAGAGCTTCGTCAAATAGGTCTCCCTTTACATATATACCCTTGTCACTGCTGAACAGGTCATCATAATCCATACTTATGCTTATAACAGCAAGGTCAGTGCCCATAGCTTCACAGCTTTCCTTAATTCCCTGAATATGCTCCTCGGGAGTGCCAATAAAGTATGTTGAGGTGCAGATTTCTGAAAACTCTCCCTCGGAAAGCTCAGCAGCTGCATTTATTACCGTACATTTATCAACCTTATCATCAGAAGGTGCTGAAACAGTAGATGTGAAAGTCTTATCCTTTCTGTTGTATTTAACAAAGTTTCCTGAGATAAGCTCGGGCTCAACTGCTGAAACAACGTTCGGGTCAGCGCTTCTGTCCTTAATATCTATTGCACCCTCGTATTTAATCCTTGTTTCACTTGTGGTCGGATCACTTCCGTCTGTTGTGTAGTAAATGTCACCGCTTTCAGAACTCAGCTCAAGAGAGAAAGGGTCTTTATAAACTCCGCTTGGCTGAGAGAAAGAAACAGTGCTTTTGTTTTCTTCACTGTCAGAGTCTTTTTTCTTGTCTTTGTTTTTCTCGCTTTTTGAGTCGGAGCTTTCAGCACTCTTCGACTCACTCTCAGAGCTCTTTTCACTTTCTGAGACAGATGAGCCTGATTCAGAGACAGAGCTGCTGTTTTCATCAGCGCAGGCACTGAGACAGGCAGCACTGATACAGATACTAAGCGCAATACAGAGCAATCTTTTTATCATAATTTCATATCCTTTCATATTGAATTAATAATCCTATGTTATGATATATCCTAAAGATTAAATTATCGTTGAAATGTTGTAGTGATTTTAATGAATATTTAATGTCTGTGTATTATAATTTCAGCATTATAGTGAAAGGAGCACTTGATTTGAAAATACTGATAATCGAGGATCAAAAGGAGCTTGCAGATGCTCTTGCACAGATGCTCCATAATGAGGGCTTTATAACTAATGCTGTATATGACGGTGAAGCAGGTCTTTATGAGGCTCTTACCGATACATACGATATGATAGTACTTGATGTAATGCTTCCGAAAATGAACGGCTTTGATATTCTCAAGGCTGTCCGCAAAAATAATATAGATTCTGCTGTTCTTATGCTTACGGCGCTTTCTCAGGATGAGGATAAGGTTAAGGGCTTTGACAGCGGTGCAGATGATTATCTGACCAAGCCCTTTTCAAAAACTGAATTCACGGCACGTGTAAGGGCGCTTGCAAGACGTTCCAGAAACGCCTATGTGCCTGATGACCTGAGCTTCGGAAACATTGTTCTCAGCAGTACAAAGCATGAGCTTTGCTGTGCTGACCAGTCGATAGCTCTCGGCACAAAGGAATATCAGTTCCTTGAGCTTCTAATGATAAATCACGGAATTATCATACCAAAGGAGCGTTTTGTAGAGCGTATCTGGGGCTATGATGCCGAGACTGAATATAATAATGTAGCAGTGTATATTTCTTTTCTGAGAAAAAAGCTTACAGCAATCGGGGCGAATGTCAGCATTAATGCAGTTAAGGGCGCAGGCTACATTTTAGAGGAGAAAAAATGAAGGATACCGTAAGGCTTATCAGAAAAAAATTTATAATAGCCGCTATGCTTATCTGTCTGGTAATGATAGCTTTTCTGATCGTGTCCTTAAATATAATGATGAAGTACCTTGCAGAGCGTGATAAAGCTGCTGCCTGTAATCTGATATCAAATGCAGTAGATGTAAGCTCCGCTAAGGAGAATTCACTCACAATTCAGTTTGACGAGATGCCCTCAACAGATTATGAGCTTCCGTTTTCGCCCGATACAGTGTCTAAAGTAATTTTCAATGGTGTTATTACAAACAGTACGGGTGCAGACTGGTACTGCGGCGGAAGCAAGATAAGCTATCTGGGTTATTCCAATGAGGGAAGAAGGCTTCGCTTTTTCAGAAGCTTTGCATTCAATAAGGATAACACCTCAATCACTGTGGATTTTGAAGATACCAAGCAGATAAGCGGAAACTACAGAAAGGCTGTGCGTTATGACAGCCGTATGTATATATCGGGTCAGTGGTGGACATCTTCTGCCAAAACCTCTGACGGCTCAGATACGGAGCTTATTATAAACTCTATCAAGATTATTTTTAAGGCTGATTCAGAGCGTTTTATTCATCGCCTTAACAGCTATGAGGATATTTTCCCTGATGGTGTTCCCGATATAGTATCCTCACGGAAGAGCTTTTATGTTGTTAATTCAGATGGATCAAATGTAGAATTCAACAGAGGAAATTCAGGCTTGGACATCTCATCTGCCGAAATTAAGGAAATGTCACTTGATGATACTGTTGAATTCAAGGATACCGTATATAAAAAGACAGAGATAGCTCAGGGCGGATTAAAGATATGTATTTATATAGATAGTAACAGCGGTTCATATATGCTGGCATCGCTTACGAGAACATCTGTTATTATTGGTGCTGCGGTGCTTATAATACTTTTTGTTGTAGTTTTCTTCTACTCAAAGTCAGTAGCCAAGCCTGCAGAGGAAGCCATATCCAAGCAAAGACTGTTTGTGTCTGAGGCAAGCCATGAGCTTAAAACACCTGTCACAATTATTTCTGCAAATGCAGACCTTCTTAGTGATGAGATAGGAGAAAACCGCTGGCTTGATTCTATCAGGCATCAGTCAGAGAGCATGGGCAGACTTGTTACGGGACTTCTCGATCTGTCAAGGAATGATGAGATGACTTCAAAAGACAGTTTCAGGTCATTTGACCTTAGCAGAACTGTTACCAATACTCTTCTTTCATTTGACAGTATAGCTTATGAGGAAGGCAAGTCAATTTCCAGTGAGATAGAGCCTGAAATCACTTATAATGGAATTGAGCAGAAGATATCTCAGCTTGTTAGTATACTTGTTGATAATGCAGTCAAATATGCTGATCCCGAGACAGAAATAGTTGTGAAGCTATTCATGTCAGGAAAGCCTCAGCTTACGGTTGAAAATAAGTGTGCAGATTTTGATGTAAGCAAGAAGGATATGCTTTTTGAGCGTTTCTACCGCAGTGATGAGTCTCACAGCGGTAAGGGCTATGGACTAGGTCTTCCTATAGCGGCCTCAATTGCCAATATCCACAATGCTTCTATTGAGGTCTCATTTGAAAAGGGAACAGTTAAATTTACTGTAATTCTATAAAACAGAAAGGAAGAGATGTATGTTAAATTTTGAGTTTTACAGTCCTACAGAGTTTGTGTTCGGAAAGGGCCGAGAGGACGAGTGCGGAGCTTACGCTAAGAAGTACGGCGCTAAAAGAGTGCTTATTCACTATGGTTCCGGCTCAGCTGTCAGATCAGGTCTTGTGGACAGGGTAAAGAAGTCGCTTTCTGAAAGCGGTATCTATTTCACAGAACTTGGCGGAGTTAAGCCCAACCCCAGAGATACGCTTGTATACGAGGGCATCGAGCTTTGCAGAAAGGAAAATATAGACTTTATCCTTGCAGTAGGCGGCGGCTCGGTTATTGATTCTTCAAAGGCTATCGCTATTGGTGTGCCTTATGACGGAGACTTCTGGGATTTCTACAGCGGAAAGCCTATAGAGAATGCATTGCCTATCGGAGTAGTACTCACTATTGCAGCAGCAGGCAGTGAAGGCTCAGGCAACTCAGTTATAACAAAGGAAGACGGAATGCTCAAGCGCGGTACAGGCTCTGATCTTCTGAGATCAAGGTTCTCTATTTTAGACCCGTCACTTACTCAGACCCTTCCTGCATATCAGACTGCCTGCGGTGCAACTGATATTATGGCTCACGTTTTCGAGAGATATTTCACTAACACCAAAGAGGTCGAGATAACTGACAGGCTTTGCGAAGCGGTTCTTCTTACAATGGTTAAGGAGACTCCGAGAGCTATCGCAGACCCAAACAATTATGATGCAAGAGCAAACATTATGTGGGCAGGAATGGTTGCACATAATAACATAGTTGGTGTCGGAAGACAGCAGGACTGGAACAGCCACGGACTGGAGCACGAGCTTTCGGGACTGTATGATGTGGCACACGGAGCAGGACTTGCAGTAATGATGCCCGCATGGATGGAGTTTGTATATAAGCATGATGTAATGCGTTTCTGTCAGATGGCAGCAAGAGTGTTTGGCTGCAATATGAATTTTGCAGACCCTGAGGTCACAGCCCGAGAGGGTATTAAACGTTTCAGAGAGTTTCTGCACAGCATAGGAATGCCTATTAATTTTGCAGAGTTAGGTGCAAAGGAAGAAGATATCCCGACCCTCGTTGAAAAGCTTGGTGTAGGAGATGGGAAGAGAGCAGGCTTTGTTGAACTCTCTGCAGCTGACTGCACAGAGATATATAAGATCGCTGCTAAGGCATCGCTTTGATAAGTGTACAAAAACAGGACTGCAATTGCAGCCCTGTTTTCTTTTATCCAATAGATGCGACCCATTCTTTAAGGTCAGCTGATGTATCAGACGGTTTTACAAGCTTTTGAGATACTATTGTATATTCTCCCTTGAGATAAGGAGCGAGCTTTTCGGCGGTCTTTTTAAGATCGCTTCCGCCTGAGGTTGCGAACAGCACTATTTTCTTGCCTGTCCAGTCATAGTCTTTAACAAAGGTGTTTATGATATTCGGAGCTCCATAGTACCAGATAGGAAATCCAAGATAGATCGTATCATACTCATCAAAGCTATCGACCTTTCCCTCAATGGGAACGTCCTTCTTTCCGATCTTTTCCTTGTTGCATCTGGAGAGAGGATTTTTCCAGTTTATATCAGCTTTGGTGTATGGTGTTACAGGCTTGATCTCAAAGAGCTCTGCTCCTGTGATCTTTGAAAGAGCCGAAGCGACCTTTGCAGTTGAGCCTTCTGCCGAGAAATAGCAGACGATGGTTTTACTCATAGTATTACCTCCATTGGTGAATTAAAGCATAGCTTTATTTGAGTATAACACAAAGCAAAACCAATGTCAATAAAAAAGCCCGACGTTTTGTCGGGCTTTAGCTTATGTGGTTATCAGCTCTTTAGGAATCAGATCGTAGTCATACATTACTTCCGAGTGATTGTCAAGAACAAGCTCTTTTTTCAGAAGCTCTCCTGTTTCCTTGTCGTAAGTGTTCTTATAGATCTTGGAAACACGGTAATACTTTCCGTCTTCTTCCTTCTGGAAATGATGTCCCTCCTCGGAAAGGTCGAACGTATACGGGAAAGGCTTAACACTTCTGAGCTCAGCGTAGAGGGTCTTGTCCTTTACCCAGGCAAGAATCTGAACATCCTGATCGGTATTGTTTCTGAATCTGTAATCTATATAGTTGTAGCATACACAAGTACCTGAACTGAACGGAACACGCTCTCCGTGCTCAGGAGCAAGTGCATCTGAATGGCTGTGGAATTCATAAACCTCAAGCGGGCTGTGAAGTACAAGCCTGTGAATAGTGTTTCCCAGATTGCAAAGTCCGCCGCCAAGACCCGGCTCCATTATCTCGCCGCTGATTACTCTTCCTTCACGGTAGCCTTTTTTCTTAGTGATCTTGCCAACAGTTTTCCAGAACGAGAAGATCTCTCCCGGATGAATAACTATACCGTTGATCTTCTTGCAGGCAAGGTCAATATTGATAGCCTTGTTTTCCTGCAGCTCAGGGTCAATACCCTTGCCGACTTTAATAAGACCGTTAGAGTGAGTAGATACAACATTCGGCAGTCTGTGACGGCTCTTGTGCATTGAAATAGGCTCTTTCTTAGCAAAATCTCTGATTACTCTCTTTGACTTTTCCTTTGCCTCGGAAATAGCATAAGCTCCGGGGCTTATCTCACAGAAAAGAAAATCTCTTTCAAACAGCTTATTCACATCAGTTCCGTCAGGGTAAATATCGCCAATACGGTTATAATTCTTTTTGTTTCTCTTCCATGCTTCAAGCATAAGATACTCGGCAAGGCGTCTTTTACCAACAAATATTTCTTCCTTAGCCCTTATGTATTTAACCAGAATACTTGGAATACCTGCACGGTTAGCACCGTAAATATCGGTAAATATCTGATCTCCGATACAAACGGTCTGAACTTTTCTCAGGCCAAGCTTTTTTACAGCTCTCAGATAAGCTTCGGGTGCAGGCTTGTCCGCATCGCAGATATATTCAGTCTCGATATTCTTTATAAAACGCTCAACTCTGCTTTTTTCATTGTTGCTGAGAAGCAGTGTTTTGAACCCGATAGCATGAATGTCTCTGAACAGCTGATCGACTTTAGGATTAGAATCATCTCCGTGATGCACAAGAGTATTATCTATATCGAAAATGATACCTCTGAATCCCTTTTCAAAAAGCTTGTTGTAGTCTATAGCAAAGACGCTTTCAGCATATTCATAGGGATAAAACTTATCAAACATTTTCTCACCTTTATTTACTGTTTATGTAGTCACAGACCTTATCTATCTGCTCCTTGAAAGTACCTTCAAACTTGTTTTCAAAGAATGCACTTCCTATTGTAAAAGACCAGGGATCAGCATCGAGTATTTCATCAAGCCGCTGGTAGCTGTTGACGCTTCCTGCGATGCAGACGGGTGCATCTATCTCCTGAACAAATCTCTTGTTAAGCTTAACTGCATCTCCTGTAAATCTGTAGCCAAGAAGATCAATCCCCGAAACACCCTTTTCAAGATAGCTCTTAGCCTCAGCGATCATTCCGTCGATAGTTCCGCCGAGAACCGAAGGCCTCTCAGTTACCTCGCCAACAAAAGGCATATACTCAAGTCCGTTATCCTTGCATATCTTATTGACAGAGTCAAAATAGATAGTTCCCATCAGCATATCACAGCCGCACTCAACGGCCATTTTAGCACCTTCAATACATTCCTCCTCAGTGTATGCAACCACCTCAAGAGATGTTTTCTTTCCGCATTCTTTCATATATGCATATAGCCTTTTCATCTCATCAAGAGAAAGAGGCTCTTCCTTGAATCCCCAGTACTCCGCCTTAGAATCCTTACATTGGTCGAAGATTTCATAAGCGTTTTCAACTGTCATATCATTATAAGTTAACATGACGACCAGAATTGGTTTTTTCTTCATAATTCATCTACTCCTAGTCGAGAAAATATGTGATAAAAATTAATAATTTACATCATTCCCTAAAAATTGGCGTTCCATTTTTTATATTACCATATTTCTTCTCAAATGTCAATTATCCGCCAATAATTTAGTGCATAATGACGAATTTTTAATGCATTTGAACTACAGGCATTATATCGTCTATATCGACATAGTAGCATTCAGGGTCATCGGGGTGGATATACACTTTAACGTCTCTTCCTGTCAGTGAATGAGTTGGGTCAAACATGATAGGCTGACTTTTATAAAAATGCATAATACCTGTATACTGATCGAAGTATTCAAAAACTGCGATAAAGGGCCTTTGATTGTTGATCCTGATATTAGTATCCTGATTAGCACTGTTAAAACGAGCAATGATATAGTTTCCCGAATCATAAGCTTCCCGGAGCTTCTTATATTTTTTTGAACTGATATTCAGGAAAATTATTCCCAGTATAATATAAACAGCACCAACACCGATGAAAACCGAATGAAAAACAGCAGGATTGCCGTTAAAGCTTTCCGGGTGGCTTTTGAATAATGGAATAGTAGCAATTCCGACGATAGTAAAGAGCGCACCGAGCGGAGTAAATATAAGTCCTATTATTCTGAGTCCTAATATTGGTCTTTTGACTTTCTTATACATAGGCTGCTCCTTATTTCAGTATCTTTTTTATCTGCGCTTCATCAGCATCGGGAAGAATTTTTCTCAGATGTTCATATATAATCATGTAAGACTGCGAAGGCTCCCGCTTGTAGACATTATCGGTAAAAACATTACCCATAAAAACTTCAGGTGTTGAATACTGTGCCACACCCCAGCCATAGGATTGCCCGTACTTGTCTTTCATATATACAAAGTCACTTATCAGAACATAGCATTGTTCCTGTAGTCTGAGTATTGCAGAGTCAAAGCCTTTGTTTCCGCCTTTTCTGTAGTCGCCAAGCTTTTTCAGCTGCTTTGATATTATCGGCGCATTTTCCTCCAGCAGATCATACAGAAATTTATCACTTCGTTTTGCCATTCCATCATCATATAAAGCGTCGAAGTCATATCCGTTACGGCGGTAATTTGCAAAGTCGGGGAACAGCTCGGGGCTGATGTAAACAGCCTTTCTTTCAAGAAATTTACCATAAGCACAGCCTGTATCTCTGATAACCGAGCCTTTCCATTCCCAAGCGCCTTCCTCGGCAGAAAACCAGAATCTCGGGTCTATATGCTCTTCAATTGAAAAGCCCTCAATTGAGTTCCTGAAATAAGGTACAAATCCAAGCTCGTGAACTGCATTGATAAGGTCATCACGGCTGTTTATTCTCAGATCATTAAATGTCATTTTACTCGCCTCTTTCCGTTAAAACAGTATAACATAAAAATATGATAATGTAAAGTGGAAAGCGGGCTTTACATTTATTGAAAGATGTGGTATTATAAATATATAACATTATTCATAGAGGTGATATAATGTCCAATGGTACAGAAAAAAACAATGAGGTCATAAGCCTTATTGAACCGCAAAAGCGAGGACTTATAGGGATCCTTTTCAGCCGTGTTGGAATTGCAGCAGTTCTTATTATAGTTCAGTTCCTGGCTGTAGTGCTGTTTTATGTCATTCTTGAACGGTATTTCAACTACATAAAGATTGTCCAGACAGTTTTTCTTGCAGTTATGGTTATCTATCTTATTAATACCGAGATGGATTCATCGGCCAAGCTGACATGGATGTTCCTGATGATGTTTGTTCCGTTCCCTGCAATGATACTGTTCCTGTTCTATCAGAAGGATATAGTACGTCAGGGCTGGAAAAACAGACTGAAACAGCTTATTAAAGAGAGCCGAAGTAAGATTTCTCAAGACCCGTTTACGCTTATTGAAGATGATGTCATAGACTCAGGACTTGATTCTCTTTGCAGGTATCTTAACAGAACAGGAAGATTTCCTGTATATTCAGATACTAAAGTAACGTTTTTCTCGCTTGGAGATGATAAATTTCCTGCAATGCTTGAACAGCTAAAAAAAGCTAAGAAATTTATCTTTATGGAGTATTTCATAATTGATGAAGGTTATATGTGGGGAAGTATCCTTAAAGTGCTGAGTGATAAGGTGAAGGAAGGCGTAGATGTAAGGGTAATGTATGACGGAATGTGTGAGGTCAATCTTCTGACAGCGGATTACCCTCACAGAATGGCGAAGCTTGGTATTAAGTGTAAGCCCTATACTCCGATTACCCCTTTCCTGACAACACAGTACAATTACCGTGACCACAGAAAGATTCTTGTTATCGACGGTCAGGTAGCATTTAACGGCGGAGTAAATCTTGCTGATGAATATATCAATCAGAAAGAGCGCTTCGGTCATTGGAAGGATACCGCAATAATGCTTGAGGGTAAGGCAGTTCAAAGCTTCACATTAATGTTTCTGCAAATGTGGAATCTTGATGAACAGACACCGCAGTGGGATGAGTTCCTTACTCCTGCTGAGCCTGTCAGCGCAAACGGTTTTGTAATGCCTTACGGTGATTGTCCGCTGTTTAAGGAAAAGGTCGGAGAAAGCGTTTATATAGACATTCTCTACCGTGCTAAGAGCTATGTTCATATAATGACACCGTATCTTATCCTCGACAATGAGCTTGAGGCTGCACTTAAATTTGCGGCTGAAAGGGGAGTAGATGTTAAAATAATTCTCCCCGGTATTCCTGATAAGAAGGCAGCGTATTCGCTTGCAAAATCGCATTACAGTTCGCTTATAAGATCGGGCGTTGAGATTTATGAGTACACTCCAGGATTTGTTCATGCGAAGGTGTTTGTAAGCGATGATGAGAAAGCTGTTATAGGCACGATCAATCTTGATTACCGCAGCCTTTATCACCATTTTGAATGTGCAACTTATCTTTATAAGGTTGACTGTATTTCAGAAATAAAAGCAGACTACAAGGAAACTCTTAAAAAGTGCAAGCAGGTAACACCTGAAACGATCAAGCAGGAGAAATTCTCCTACAGAGCTTTGGGTACTGTTCTGAAAGTAATAGCACCGCTTATGTAACAAAAAAGATCCGCTGAAATAAACAGCGGATCTTTCTTTTAAGCTGGTAGCCGGACTCGAACCGGCGACCTGCTCATTACGAATGAGCTGCTCTACCAACTGAGCCATACCAGCACAACTAACTAATTCATTATACAATAAGTAAATATTAAAGTCAAGCCGTTTTACAATTTCTTTACATTCAAGGAGCAGTATGCTTTTTGATTATAAATATTTAAGTAATTTAATAAATGGACGAAAAGTCAAAATTCAGACAAAATGTTCTGAGTATAAAAACGGCTTGTTTTCGGGCTTGTGTAAGAATTATATTCAAAATTATTAATTTTTTGTTGTTTACATGGTGTTAATAAGTACAAAATAATTATATTAAGGACTTCGTTTTTGATAAAAAATCGCCAAAGTTTGATTTTTTGCCGTAAAATCGGGGTTAAACGTTTGACAAAGGCTCGAAAATAAGTTATAATACGCTTATACAAAAGCAAAGTTTCAGATGTTTATGGAGGTAATTAAAATGAAAAAGAGTGAGCTTATTGCTGCTATCGCTGCTAAGGGCGGCTATTCTAAGAAGGATGCTGAAAAGGCTCTTGATGCTGTAACAGCAACAATTACTGAGTCTCTTGCAAACGGAGATAAGATCTCTATCGTAGGTTTTGGTTCTTTTGAGGTTCGTGAGAGAGCTGCAAAGGAGTCTATCAATCCTGCAACCAAGAAGCCTATTCATGTACCTGCAAAGAAGGTTCCTGCATTCAAGGCAGGCAAGGCTCTTAAAGAGGCTGTAGATAAATAAGTTAACCATTAATAGTTTATTTAGTATAGGAGGAAAATAAAATGGCTGTTAAGAAGACAGAAGAAAAGGTAGAGGCTGTAAAGGCTGCTGCTGAAAAGAAGACAGAAGAAGTTAAGGCTGTAGCTAAGAAGGCTGCAACTGCAACAAAGACTAAGGCTGCTGCTGCAAAGACTGCAGTTAAGGCTAAGGCTGATACAGCAAAGAAGAAGGTTGCTGAGAAGAAGTCCGCTGCTAAGAAGCCTGCTGCAAAGAAGGCTGTTGCTGCTGCTAAGGATGAGGTTTTCGTTCAGGTTGAGGGCGTAAACGAGATCAACGTAGCTGTTGTTGTTGAGGCTGCAAAGGCTGACTACAAGGCTAAGAGTGGTAAGGCTGCAAAGGCTGTAACTGTATATGTAAAGCCTGCTGAGGGCGTTGCTTACTACACTGTTGCAGGTAAGGGTAGCGATGATTACAAGGTAAACCTCTAATCTTTATATAATACCTAAAAAAAAGAAGCAGTACGGATTATTAAGTTCGTACTGTTTTTTTGTTATCAAGTGTATATAATTTTATAAAAAAGAGACCTGCTAAAAAACAGGTCTCACTTTATATCCGATTTTCAGCCGCTCATCTGAATAGATGATGCCTCGGGAATGTGTACTCTTCTTATGTCAGCTCCGAGTCCTCTGAGTTTTTCGTCGATCTTTTCATATCCTCTTTCAATATAGTGAATATTATCAATCTCAGTAGTGCCTTCAGCCGCAAGACCTGCAATTATCAGCGCTGCACCTGCTCTGAGGTCTGTAGCAGATACAGGAGCACCCTTCAGCTCTCCTACACCCTGAATAACAGCAACCTTGCCGTCAACCGAAATATCAGCACCCATTCTTCTGAGCTCTGCAACATATCTGAAACGATTGTCAAAAATATCATCAGTCACAATGCTTGTCCCGTCAGCAAGTGTCAGGAAAGTGGAAAACTGCGGCTGCATATCAGTCGGGAAGCCCGGGTGAGGCATAGTCTTTATAGATGTCTTCATAATCGGACCGTCTACCCATACATGAACGCTCTCATCGTGCTCTTCAACGTTTACACCGCATTTTCTGAGCTTTGCAGTGATAGATTCAAGATGTTTAGGAATGACGTTTGCAATAACAACATCACCCTTAGTAGCTGCTGCAGCTACCATATAAGTGCCTGCCTCGATCTGATCGGGAATAGTTGCATAGGTCACACCATGCAGATATTCAACACCCCTGATCTTGATAACATCTGTACCTGCGCCTCTGATGTCAGCTCCCATTGAGTTCAGGAAGTTGGCAAGGTCAACTATATGAGGCTCTTTAGCTGCATTTTCAATTATCGTCAGACCCTTTGCCTTAACAGCAGCAAAGATTGCATTCATTGTAGCGCCGACAGTAACAAAATCAAAATAGATCTGATTGCCTACGAGTTCATCGGCAAACACGTGATTAGCACCCTTGACAATCTCGTCTGATGCGCCCAGTGCCTTGAAAGCTTTAAGATGCTGGTCTATCGGTCTGTCGCCGAGATCGCACCCACCGGGCATCGGAACAAAAGCATCATGGAATCTTCCAAGCAGAGTTCCCAGAAAATAGCACGAAGCTCTCATAGTTCTTGCCAGCTCATAAGGAACTTCAGGCTTTGTAATTCCCTTTGTATCAAATCTGATCGTATTTTTATCTATCAGCTCGACCTCTGCGCCCATTTCACGCAGGATCGTCATACACTTAGTAATATCACTTATCTCGGGTACATTCTCAAGCACGCAAGGCTCATCACAAAGAATTGTAGCGGCAACAAGTGCAACAGCGGCATTCTTTGCACCGCTTATCTGAACCGTGCCTTTGAGAGGTGTACCTCCGTTGATAACAAATTTATCCAAAATTAAACACTCCTTAAAGGAATGCCGAACTCTATATCTCTATTCGGCTTTCATATTAGTATACCACTTTATTGAGAAAAATAAAAGCGGTTTAGGAAAAGTTCCACGTTATAGTCAAAATCATCTAACTAAGATGAATTTTTATAGCAAAGATTTTATTATTCAAGTCTGAAAAGCATTTGCGAACATCTGTTCACACTTTACAGCCCTAAATCAAACTCACAAATATATTCTAGCACACTGTTCGCAAAAAATCAATAGCAAAATTCAGTTTTTTCAGAACTTTTCGACTTTTTTTGAAAAGAAATCCCTTGAAAGTTACGATTAGGTTACAAGAGTACGATTTTTCGGACTTTATTGTAATTTCTGTGTAATTATTGAGTACAAATTTTTTCTCTCTTTAACCTTAGTGTCCAAAATGATATACTCTTAAAGCATTTTTCAGGTGTCGGAAAGCGCAGATTTGCTTCACGGCAATGAAAAAATGATTTTTGATACTTAAGGCAACACCGCATGACCCGCGGCTAACGCCTCTGCACATCATCTGCCGTGTCAAGCTTGCTTGACGACCCGCTTATCCGTCATATTACCCAAATTCTCCTTGACTTGCGTCAGCAAGCCTGCGTCGAATTTAGGCAATCTGACGAAA
>OCVV011349693.1_pt1 | contig 19262 bp, 16 predicted proteins | sample 1539721 | NCBI WGS metagenome assembly OCVV01 (sample SAMN02144230, study PRJEB22623) | gut metagenome | biome: sheep rumen | host: Ovis aries | place: New Zealand
CCCAGACGGCGTTCTCGTAGGAGTTCTGGCGGAACCACTCCGCATCTTCTTTGCTCATTGTCTTTACGATGAAATCTGCTGCCATAAGGGCCTCCTCACTCTCGATTACTTTGCGGACATAGGGCTGGTGCTTCTCGCTGTCGGCATAGGCGAAAAACATGCCCCATTTCCTTCGTTCGTGAAACATCCTGTTTCACTCACTTCGACAGAATTTCGTGCAAGCCCGAAATTCTGTTCTTGCTAAAACCCTGCATCCATGCAGGGCATTTTTCTGTGTTTTTCACAAGATCCAAAAAGATTACATTCAGTTTACCGGCCAGGCGGGTGCCAGTGTCCTTCCTCATAGTATACCATGAGACCGGGGAATTGTCATCTTTGTCTATCTCGAAATTGAGCACGGAAATCTGGTAGACCTTCGGTGAGTCGTAGCTGCTGCCGCGCTTGTTGCCTGAGCTGAGCAGTTTCGCCGCATGAATCTCGGCACGGCTCGCATAATCGTAGTCCTGGTTCCGGCCCTGCATCTCAAGCTCAGCCTTCTCGCCGTCGTCGAAGGTGACATTGACATCAAAGCTCATCTGCTTCTCGTCGAGGATTTCCACAGGCTCCTCGTTGGGCAGAAGCTCCATCTCGGAAATCCGTCGTCCCAAAAGAGATGAAATCAGATCTTTGAGGGCAAAGTTTGACTTTTCGGTTCCCTGGGTGAATATTGCTTTAAAAATCGGGTCGCACCTTGGGTTCAGGATTGCCGTTGGCGACGGGCGGAGAGTATGTCTGATGCTTCTCTTTGAATTTTCCATTCTGTCCCTTCCTTCTTCTTATAAAATGTTCCCGTAAGACTTTATTACATTTCTTACACATATTTATTTGAAAATTTTTTGGCTTTTCGGCAATTTCAATTAAAAATTTCGTGAAAATTTCTTCTTTTTTTATGGTTGTGCAAATATAAATCTCTAAATTCTCAATGGTCTTCGTTTAATGAACATTTTTATTGCTCACCCTCTACTACAAAAAATCATTTTTATGCTAGGATACCTGCCATATCAATACGCAGGAGGTATTGTTATGGTTTATGGCTACATTAGGGTTTCTACATGTCACCAGAATTTAGAAAATCAGCAAATTGAAATCGAAAATTTCGCAAAAAGACAGGGAATCCAAATCGACAGATGGATTGAAGAAAAAATTAGTGGCACGAAAAAGCCGGAATGCAGAAAATTGGGCAAGGAAATTATGAAAGAAGGAAAGGAAGGCGACTTGATTATTTGTACAGAAATATCTCGCTTTGGTCGCTCACTCATAATGATTATGAATGTCCTTCAGTTTTTTCTGGAGAGGAATATAAAAGTCTGGACGATAAAAGACAATTACCGGCTGGGGGACGATATTCAGTCGAAAGTTCTGGCTTTTGCATTTGGACTTTCCGCAGAAATTGAAAGACAACTTATCTCTGAGAGGACAAAACAGGGGATTTACAGGGCAAGGCTTGAAGGCAAGCAGATTGGCAGGCGAATTGGAAGAAAATCCGACTATTACAAACTTTCGGCCTATGATGATTATATTAAAAAGGAATTGATTTTAGGACGAAGTAAAAAATCACTGGCTGACGAATTTGGTGTTTCCTGGACGACATTAAACAATCATTTGACAAGGATTTTATTCAAATAAAAATCCCCGGAGAAAAGCAAATACGAAGCAAGTTTCATAATTGCTATTTATCCAGGGATTTTGCTATTTTATTGCAATTTCAACTTTCTTTTATTCAGTTTTAGCTTCATCTGAAGGAGTTGAGGCTTCTTCAGCGGCTGCTTCTGCTGAATTTGTCTTTGCTGGGAGAGGAAGGGCGATTGCCTGTGCCTGAGAGTTTTCGTCAGCTACAGCTTCGACAGCTTCAGTCTCGTTGGTTCCCACGAATTCAAGGGCAAACTGGCGGATTGCGCTGTCAATGGCCTCGTTGAAAGTTGCGACAAAGGCATTTTTGTCGTATTTGTGGCTTGAAACCCTTGTTCGCTCGCTGGTCTGAACTTCATAGGTCTTGTTGATGATTTCCTTGCCTCGGCTGTTGAGCAACTTTGCCTTGAGAGTAACGACTCCGCAGAAATCACCGTTCCATTTGTTGCCTTTAAGCAGTTTTTTCTGGAAGGTGAAGTTAAGGATGATTGCAGATTTCGCGCCAATTTTTTCCAGAGCAATTCTTGCTTTTTTTGCTCCGATTGTTGTGAAATCTTTGTAGTTAGTTGCAGTTTTTGTAGATGCCAAAAGATTAAAATAGCTTGGGCTAAGGTCTTTGTAAGCCTCTGAATCGATAACTGCATCTTTGCTGAGAATCTCGCAGCCAGTCATTTCTGGGAATATCTGGCGGATTGAATCGTCTGCATAGTCAAGGCGGTCAACGGCCGTAACGATTTCTGGATTTTGTCCGTCAATAAGCTTGTTGACCATGCTGCTCAAAACGCCGTCCGATTCTGCTTCGTCAGGATTGTGAGGGTCATCGGCAGTCCAAGGCACCTGAGAATTTCCCACGATTGAGAAAACGGCAACAGGTGAATGTTCCTGCATGGCAATTTTTGTAGAACCGCAGCTTGCGAAAATGAAGGCGCTAAAAGCCGCACCGGCAAGCCAAAGAATAGATTTTTTCATTTTTATCTCCTTTTTGACATGAAAGTCAGAAGTTCTTCTATTATAGAACATTGAAATCACTTCAACAAGACTATTCCGTTTCTGCGCTTCCGTCTGACTCTGTAAATAAAAACACTGGGGGAAGGGGGAAGTTACGAATAACAAAAAATTATATTTCATTGCTGCCGAAAACCGAATTTCTTTCGCTATATATATGCAGAAAATTGTGAGGGGAAAATTCTTGAAAAAAGATTTCTAAAAATCTATCAATTGGAGGACAGAATGAGAGAAACAAAGACTGTGACAAACACCGAAAAATGGGAGTCGCTGACACTAGCGAACAACTTCATCTTTTATAAGGTCATGCGTCACCATCCCGATGCGTGCAAACATCTGATTGAGATGTTGCTCGGAATCAAAATCGAAAAAATGGAGATGCACAACGAGGAAGTCATCGACATCGACCACGACTCAAAAGGCGTTCGCCTTGATGTCTTCGTGAAAGATGAAAACCGTATGTACGACATCGAAATTCAGGTTGCGAACACTCACGAATTGCCAGAACGCTCGCGGTATTATTCCGCTGTGATGGCACTCGACACCCTCAAAGAGGGGGATCCCTACAAAGCGTTAAAAGAGTCTCATGTGATTTTTATCTGCATGAGCGATATCTTCAACAAGGGGTTACCAGTCTACACTTTTGAAAATATATGCCTTGAGGACAACAAAACAAAACTCAACGACCGCGACTTCAAGCACTTTTTTATTGCGCCGACCTGTGCTAAAATGATTGAGGACGAGGAAATCAGAAGTTTCTTCAACTTCCTTATCTCAAACAGTGCGAAAAGCCGTTTCACTTCCATGCTGAGCGGTTATGTTAACAACGCAAAGCACAATATGCAATGGAGGGTTCAGTATATGACATTCGCAAGACAACAGTATTACGCGTTTCAGGACGGCAAACAGGCTGGAATCGCCGAAGGCGAACAACAAAAAGCCATTGAAGATGCCGTTATGCTGGTTCGTGATTTCAATATTGAGCCAAAACTTGCTGCTGAAAAAATCCATGCACCGCTGGATAAAGTTTTGGAAGCTCTGCAACAGGAAATTCCCTTCGCTTTGTAGCCTTGTGAGCACCACCATGTGCTTTAAAATGAACAAGCCCCTTTCAAGCAAATTACCTGAAAGGGGCTTGTTTTGTTTAGCTTATGCCAGGCATTGCCCGACATATTTTAAGCTATTACAGCTTAACTCGAATAACAGCTGGAATCATGATACCATACTCTGGACCGACATCTTTATGATCGTCGCTGTTGAGCATGAGGTTTGAAATTCCAACACGAGCACATGTTGAGATTGAGCAGTTTTTGCCAGCGTAGAACTGCAATCCTGGTGCAACAAATGCTTCGATGCCACAGTCGCCGAAGTTGTTCTTTGCTTTGAAACCAACGATGTCGCCGAGTTCAAGAGTAAGAGCCAACTTGTCGCTTGCTGCAAAACGGAATGCGAGCATATTCCACATAGCACGCTGTGATACGGTGTTTGTGTCGTATACAAGTTTATTTCCATTTGTGAAGTAAACAAGGCCAACATGTTTGTTGTAATCGCTAATTTCTTCACCTTCTTTAGTCCATGCACTAGTCTTCTGACCCCATCCACTGTCAGTAACAGCAGAAATGTTGTTCAAAGAAGTGATGCTGAGTTTTCCTGCAACATAGCGGAGACGAATATCAGCATTGTACTCTGTGAGGTCGCCGTTCAAGAAGCCCAAAGAACCACCGAATGTTGCTTTAAGTGAACCCCAATCAAGTGGCTGTACATGCAAAGCGATTGCACGCTCTGGTGCTGCTATGCTTGCCTGTTTGAAGACAAACTGTGCATCCCATGACTCGAATTTTGTATCCAAGCGAAGTGCGAATCCAGAGAAAACATCATTATCTGCATTGTATGTATTATATGGACTTTTAGCACCACCCAAACCGATAGCTGCCAAATCAGCAGTCAACAAACAAGGACCAAGGTCTCCCTTGTATGTAACATAGGCAGTTGCTCTTGCTGTACCTGCAAGCGATGTAATGTCGTCAACCTGTGAAGTAACGGCCTTTTTGAACATAGAACCGAGCTTGTAAGCAGCCCAAGTTTCGCCACCGAGGTTAGAGGCATCCATATCGTTTTTGAGCTGGTAAGCTCCGTTCATAACACCGTCTTTCCAGTAACCTGCACTTACTTTGAAAGAACCGACATTGATATAGCCCGAATACTGGTTGAGTGTGAAAGATGAATCTGAACCTTTCGGGTCAATTCGTACTGTTACACCACCAAAATCATTTGACGCTGCAATTGAGAATGTGTCTGAGTCAGCAGCATATGCCAGGTTATCGAGCAAATAGCTTGTGTACGCAGCTGCTGCCGCACTTTTTACTGATTTTTTAGCAGCTTCTGATGTTGCACCACTTACAGAGTTTTCACCATAACCCATAACTCGGCTGAAAACGCCCATTTGAGTTCGGTAGTTACATGTGAATTTAACATCTGCCGAAGCAATACCCAATCCCAATGAAGCGAGTGCTAAAACACTAATTATTTTTTTCATTATCTTTTTCCTCCACTTTCCTTATGCCGCACTAGAGGGCAACATGAAGAAGGAATGGAATAGCGAATTTAGCTGTGCTTGGTTCACCCCATCCTGTTGTCTTGATGATGAGTCCTGTGGAAACATCAACGCCCTTTGTCGCCGTGTATTTGACCGACGGAATAATTTCGAGTGAGCTGTCTCTCTCATTGCCAGCATTGTCAAGCTCTCGAAGGTTATTGTATTCCCATTCAGCTGTGAGCATTACGAGAATATTGTCAGAAGCTTGTATACCGAGACTAACCATATCCCACAAGTCAAACTGTGTATGAGTAAGTGCTTTTAAAGCCTTTGCTGTATCATCATAACGCTGTGCTCCATTACCATAGTAAGACAAGTTGTGCATTGTGGTGATTGTAACGGTCTCGTTCAAAGCATAAGAAGCTCGCAAATCAAGTGCTGTCTCAAGCTTGTCGGTTGCGTCTTTTCCGAAACTCCAACCTACTACGAAATCAAGATTCTCTTTGAGAGACTTGTTCTCGAAGAATGCACCAAAAGCAACAGCTTTGTTTGCTGGGGTCTTGAGGTTAAGAGTAAGTTTTGAGCCTTCACCAATGTTCATGCCCATCTCTACGCCGAAACCTGAGCAGAGATCCAAGGTTCCGTAGTTACCAGTTGCTTTTTTTCCTGTTTTGTCGAGACCAAGCAAGAGTCCGGTAGCATAGAAACTGTCGGTTTTGTATGTGAGTGCAGAAGAAAGATAAGATGTGCCATTTATTGAAGCAATGTTATTGATGTCTTTTGCAATTGCACCTCTAGCAACACCGTACTTGTATTTCTCGTATTCAGAACCTTTCCATTTGCCTGAATTACCGTTGAAGCGGTTTACAGAACGAGCTGTCCAAACACCTGACTGGAATTTGAAAGCTCCGCCACCAAAGTTTACCCAACCAGTGTACTGATCAAGAGCAACGCTTTTTGCATCTGCCTGAGTGATTTTTGGGTCAATGTCGAGCAAGACACCTGCATTGTCATTTTTTGCTGTGAGCTTAACACAGCCTTTTGAATCATCGTATCCAGAGAACTGAAGCTTTTCGCCACCTTCTCCATAGAGATACGCTTTCTGAGTAAATTCAAGGCTTACATCTGCAAAGATTGAGCCGAGGGCAAGTGCTGAAATTGTCAGCATTGAAATTATTTTTTTCATAATCTACTTTCCTCCAACCTTACAGAGACACTTTGAATACAACTGGGATTGCAAAACGCGAAGTAACTTGTTTACCCAACTCAGTCTTTTTACCGATGTTGTCGTTAACACCGATATAGTTGACATTCCATTTCAAGCCAGCTGTAAGTGAAGCGTTTTCGTTGAATGAGTAAGTAACACCAGGAATGATGCTGATGTTATATCCGCCTGATGCACATGGTCCCCAGAGCTTTGTTTTTTCTGCGTCTTCAGGATCCTTATCTCCGTTAAAAAGAACACACTCGTTTTCAAATGTGAACTGGAGAGTCAACTGCTCGCTTGATTTGTATGCAAGGCTAACCATGTTCCACATTGTTGCATGGTTCTGAGAGTATTTCTGATCTTTTTCTAACTCTTTATTGTTGAAAAGAGAAACATTGTGCATTGTTGTGAGTGAGAGTGCATCGCTCAACTTGAAACGAGCACGGAAGTCAATACCCATTTCGCTGTATGTCTTCAAGTCGTCACCTTTTTCATTTTTGTATTCAGACAAATCTTTTCCGAATGTGAAGCCGAAGAGGAGCTTTGTATTACCAAGTGTTGGGCGAAGGAATGCACCAAGTGCCAACTGGTCGCGTACAAGTGATTTAGCTACGAAATTGAAATCAATTGAATTGTCAATATGGAAAGCAAATTCGCCAGCGAAACCTGAGTTGAAGTAAAAGTCGCCACCGTCAGCCTCACTGTAAGCCTTGTATTTGCGATCGCTATCCAATCGGAGTGTAGAACCCCATGGATTCTGAACAGCTACGCCCTTGAGCATAATGTACATGCCATCGCTTGGACGAGATGTGAATGCAACAGCAGTAGAAACTTTCTGCTCTGCTTTGTCTGTATCAATTTCTGGATTCTTGTATGTAGCACCAGTTTTCCAAGAATAAACACGAGTGAGGTTATCAACATCGTCAGCATACTGACCGTTAATAACGCCAAGACGATAACGGTTGAAATCAACTCTTTCCCAGTTGCCTTTGTCGTCTGTCAACTCGTCACCATATCGGCTTTCCCATTTACCGGTTGTAACCTGAATAGGACCATAGTTGAGCCAAGCATAATACTGGTCAAACCATTTTGCCTTTGTAGACATGTCATCTTTTGTTGATGCATTTGGGTCGAAATCAAGAACGAATCCAGCCCAATCAGTCTGTGCGCTTATCACAATGTCAGTCTGAGCATTTTTGTAGCCTGACTGATCAAGTGCTGTGCGAGTCTGTGAAGCGTCTGAGTCAGTCGCAAGGTTCTTGCTGTTCTCTTCGCTGTAGATTGTTCCAGCCGTTTTGTACGACAGAGAAACTTCCGCTGCGAAAACAACCGAAAGACTCAATGCAGCAACAGACAGCACTGATACGATTTTTTTCATAGGAAAAAATCCTCCTTTTTTTAATAGGAAATTTAAACCAAGGATTAAATTTCATAGTGAATTTGAAAATTTTGCTCTTTGTACTTTTCCGTTGCGGTTTATTTGAAAAATGTAGAATAAGTTACATGAAAACAGCTGGCTTTACTATGTCTGTGTATGCGGACTCTGACAATTTAGCGGTATTTTACTATAATAAAAAAATTGGAAATTTTATGTTAAAAAAAATATTGAAGTGGCTGCCTGCGATTTTTGTGGCGGCTTGTAATTTTTACCTTTCTTCCCAGGAACATCTTGAGCACATGCCAGGTTTCTGGAATGCGGATAAAGTCGTGCATTTCTTTTGTTTTTCGGGATTCTCTTTTTGGGTTTCCTTTGCCTGCGGCATCAAGTCTTACAAAAAGACCTGGCTACCGACTCTGATTATCGGGCTGTGGGCGATTACGGACGAAATTCACCAGAGTTTTACGCCCGGGCGCGAGTCCTCTGCCCTTGACTGGCTTGCCGACACGACCGGAGCATTTCTCGGAGCTGTGATTTTTGTTTTCTTTACGACGAAAATTCTTCCAAAATTCTTGAAAAAAGAATAGGGGGGCTGCCAGTCTGCCCTTCGACTCCGCTCAGGAACAGACTGGCCGGGTGTTACGCAGCTCGGTAACCCTCGGCGTCCTCACTTCGTTGCGGTCGCTGGCTTCGCCACTGCTCCATACCCTACAGCCTTACGGGAACTCCCATGCCTGCCAAATCCTTTTTGATTCCGTCTACGGTGTAGCCCATTGAGTGAACCATGCTGGCGATAAGGGCCGCATCGGCTTTTCCTTTTGTGAGGACATCTGCAAGGTGTTCTGGTTTTCCGCCGCCACCGGATGCGATGACTGGAACGCTGACATTTTCGGCTATCATGCTGGTGACATTAAGCTCGTAACCCTGACGCACTCCGTCTGCATCGATTGAGTTGAGCACTATTTCGCCGGCTCCAAGAGAGACGGCTTTTTTTGCCCATTCAAGGGCATCCAAATCTGTTTTGACCCGGCCGCCGTTAATGTAAACCCGATAGCCTGAAGGCATTTGGGCATCTTTTGCGGCGTCCATTCCAAGGACTATGCACTGATTTCCGAAAACCCTGGCGCCTTCTCTGATAAGGTCAGGATTTTTGACCGCCTGTGAGTTGAGGCTGATTTTTTCGGCACCGGCCAGAATCGTTGAGCGGATGTCTTCGATTGAGCCGATTCCGCCGCCAACACAGAAAGGAATGAAAACCTGCTCTGCGACCCGGGAAATCAGGTCAAGGATTGGCCCTCGTCCCCTGGCACTGGCCATGATGTCATAGAAAACAAGCTCATCAACGCCCTGCTGGTAATATTTTTTTGCCATCTCCACCGGGTCTCCGATGTCGATGTTATTCTGAAACTTAACGCCTTTTGTAGTTCGTCCATCCTTTACATCCAGACAAACGATGATTCTCTTCTTTAACATAGGATTCTCACTTTAAATTCCTCACAGAGCTTAGGAGTTCACAGAGAGTGTTTTTTAGGATGGGATAACCTTCTGCTTAAATCCTCTGTGTTCTCTGTGAGAAATTTATTTTATATAGTTTTCCAAGATTTTTAGTCCAGCCCGGCCGCTCTTTTCCGGGTGGAACTGGAAGGCTGTAATACTGCCCTGACTTACACAGGCCGGAACTTTACAGCCGTAATCGGCCCAGGCTTTTACGATTGACTGGTCGTCTGGCTGAATCAAGTATGAATGCACGAAGTAGAAATCTGATTTTGAGTCAAGGCCATCAAAAAGCGGACTAGAGCCGTTTGCGTATTCTAGGTTGTTCCAGCCCATGTGGGGAACTTTGAGTTCTGGCGAAATCCCGGAGTCTTTCCAAACGCTTTCAAAATGGCGGATTGTGCCTTTTAAAAGCCCCAGACAATCGACATCGCCTTCTTCTGAATGCTCGAAAATAATCTGAGAGCCGAGACAGACACCAAGCAGAGGTTTTTCTGCCTGAGCCCAGTCCTTCAAAAACGAGTCGAAGCCAGTGAGCTTCAGCTGCTCCATGGCATATTTTGCCTCGCCAACGCCCGGAAAAATCAGGCGGTCACACTTTTCTAAATCGGCCGGATTTTTTGAAAGGACATACTCAGCCTTCAAAAAGCCCAGGGCCCGCTCAACGCTTTTGATATTGCCAGCGTTGTAATCAACGATTCCTACCATGAAAAAAAATGTAACATAAAGGCGAGAAATTCTCAATTGTCGTAAAATAATGCTGCGCCCACCGTGGAAGCCCGAAGTTGCGGAACGCAGTGGAGCAATGAGCGTTAGCGAAGGCTGGAAGGGTGGTAGTAAGTTGACTGCGCCCAAATTTTTACTTTCCATTTTCTGTTTTCATCTTTCCACTTTCATCTTTCCGTTTTTTCTGCCGATAATCTTCTATATGATGAATACACATGACTTTCTTCCGGTGATTAAGATTGTTCTCTCTGACAAGCGGGTGATAATTACGGCCATAATTGTATTTTTGTTCATGGACTTGTGTGCCTATGTTGTCCGCTACCGAAAAAAGCCTAAAACACCAAAAGCTAAGAAAACAATCGCTGCCCCAGCTCCCGCACCTGCTGAAAATGCTGACGAAGGCGGTGGAGATGATGGCGCTGGCGGCGGGGAATAAAATAGAGCAGGTTTTTACCGACTTTAGTCTTTGTGATGTCCAGCCTGTCCTTCCAGAATGTGCCGCACACCCGTATTTTTCGCTCTGAAAACAATTGGGCAAAAATTTCTGCGGTGTCTTTTGCTTCCCAGACATTTATTCCGAAAACAGGGAGTTTTTGCTTGTTGAAAAGACGAGTCAGCTCGTGCGTGGCTTCCTGTCTTGTGTAAAGGCGACGATTTTTCTTTATGAAATTGAAGGCCATTTCGGCATCCCAAGCCTTATAAGAAATCGAACTTCCTTTTGCCTTTGCGTCACAGATGTCGCAGCCTGAGCATACGGCTTCTTCTCCGTCCAGATAATCCAGAATATTCTGTCGTCTGCAAGTTTTGCTCATGGCAAAGTCACCCAGAGCGCGTTCCCTGCTTCCTTCTTTTGCCTGCCTCCAGCGAATATAATCTGCGTGGTTCCAAATTAAAAGTGAATTGACATTTGCCCCGTTTCTTCCCGCTCTCCCGGCCTCTTGAACGAAATTTTCCAGGTGCTCAGGGGCGTCCAAATGCACGACACTGGCTATGTCGGACTTATCGACCCCCATTCCGTAGGCACAGGTGGCCGCCAGAATTCCATCTGTTGAATTGAAAAACCACTCTTCCACGGCATTTTTTTCTTCCCGTGTAAGGCCTGCGTGATAAAAACGAGTTTTTTCGGCACCGAAATAGGCCGCACACAAATGAGCCATTTCCTCTGTCCGGCGGCGACTTCCGCAAAAGATAATTAAGGGCTTTTTCATGCTAAGAGCGGCTTCAAGTGCAGCTTTTTTCTTTGCGTAGGCATAGCGGACTTCATAGTGGATGTTTGAACGGTCGCTGGCTCCACGGACAAGATGGTAATTTCCTTCAAAAAGAATTTCCGAGATTCTGTCAAGCACGCTCTTGCTGGCGGTGGCGGTAAAGGCCGTAATCAATTTTACACCAAGGCTTTTTATAATTCGACCAAGTTCCAGATAGGAAGGGCGGAAACTGTCTCCCCATTCTGAAACACAGTGGGCTTCGTCAATGGCGATGTGGGAAATTTTTACCTTGGCCAGTCGCTCCAGAAGGTTTTCATTGCTCAAAACTTCCGGGTTAGCGATAATCACTCGGGCGGGGTTTTCTTCGTCTTGGAGTGCGGCGAAATTTTCTTCACGCTCTTCCTTGCTTTGTCCGCCTCGAAAGACAAGGCAGCGGATGCCTGCCTGCTCCATGCGTCGCTTCTGGTCACTCATAAGGGCAAGAAGGGGGTAAATTACTAGTGTCGCACCCTTTAAAATCAGGGCAGGCACCAAAAAGCACATGGATTTCCCGGCTCCAGTGGGCAAAAGCACAATCTGCCGTCCCCGGTAATAGTCGTCATCGTCTGTGTGTGAAGAAAAAGCCTCGTCTTCGTTTAGGGCGGCTTCTCCGTCAAGAATATTGGCGATTACGATTCTCTGCCAAGGAAACAAAAAAGGCACATGAAAGCCTTGGCGAGCCGCCCGCACGGCTTCGTCCACACCAAAAATCTCGTCCTTGCTTCCTTCCGCCACGCCAATTCCATCAAAGGAAATTTTCTCACTTTCGGCCATAAAATTCTCCTGCATATATATAGCAAAAGAATTTCGATTTTCGGCAACAAGTTGAGAAAAAAATGAAAAAAAATGCTCATGAGGTGAGTGGAAATGCTGTCAGGAAAAGCCAAAAAAAACGGTCGGAATCGGGGTTCTGACAAAAAAAAAGAAAAAATATGCTCATGAGGTGAGTGAAAACACTGTCAGGAAAAGCAAAAAAACGGCTGGAGTCGGGGTTGCGCTTAGCACTATTGTGCGTCAAACTCGCCTGAGCTCTGCTCACTGCGATGTTTGATGACGCGTTCCCGACGGAAAGCCGTTTTTTTTACTTATCCAGAATAGTAATTTCCACTCGCCGGTTCCTTGCCATGCCTTCTGGCGTTGCATTTGAAGCGAGCGGAATCCTTGCGCCAAATCCCTGCGTGAATACATGGTACTTGTCCCGGAGACCGATTTTAATCATGTATTTTGCGACAGAATCTGCTCTTTCTTCGCTCAAAGTCTGGCAACTCTCGGCAGTTCCAGAAAGGGCTGTATGTCCTGAAATCAGCAGGTCGTTAGGATAGTTCTCGATGATTTTTGCAATTTTGTCGATTTTTCGTTTTTCGCTCTCCATGAGCTCAGCTGAATTCGGCTTGAACTGAATGTTTTCCACTGAAATCGTAAGCCCCTTGTCGCTCTTTGTAACGCTTACATCCTGCAAGTCCATATTCTTGACTTTTTCCAGCACTTCGGCCACTTTTTCGTCTGTGGCGGTACGCTCAAAGTCCGTGACCTCTGCATGAGCCTTTCCACGAAAATCATACTGATTGCCAAGATAGGTCTCCATGACTATACGGAAATCTTCAGTGTAGTGGTCAATCTGTCCCTTTTCATTGTCCCACCAAATCGTCTGATTTGAAAATCCCATGGTGGTAACAGGAAAGTCATCTGTGATGAGGTAAAGATTTTCTGGAATCGGGCTTTCAAATGAAAGATTATACTTAACTTCAAGCACCTGGAAGGTCTTTTTTTCGTGCTTTGAGTCAGAAGAAAGACCTTCTTCATCCCGGAGATACTTGTAGCTGGCTGTAAACGGAACGATAAAAGGCTGGTCATTTGCAAAAGTTCGCCGTAAGTCATGGGCTTCGTGGCCGTCAGCAGTCCAGGTGTCGCCGGGCTTTACAGCTTTTTCTGGCAGGGAAGGAACATTGCGTACAACCGGCATAAAGTATTGCTGACCGATTTCGTATGTTCCAAGCTCGTCACGCCAATATTTGCTTTCATATTCCTCGCCATAGGTAAGAGTTCCTGTCGATGTTGCTGAAGATGAATTTTCAGTGGTCATAAAAGTGGCTTCATTTAGTCCCCGCTTGTCCTTATCGATATCGGTGATTCTGGCAGAAACCCTGTTGACTATTTCTGCCGTGTGATCAAGCCGGCCGTTAACCTTGATGACTTCGTTTACCGTTGACAGCACCCGGTAATTGTCTCCGGCCTTGTATTTGAAGCGAAGGATTTTTTCGCCGGAATTTTGACTCCAGGCTCCCCAGACAAAAAGTGATGACAGAAAAATAAAAGAAAGCCTTTTTCGCAAACCTGTGCCTGATCTTGCCTTTAAATTTCTTTTCATAAATTCGCCTCCTTGGAGCTAGAATTTCCGGCTCCTGCCTTATAAGTGATCTGCCAGCTCGTAATCTCCGCCAAGAATCTGCTCGCAGCGTTCTTTTGGCATTGGTTTTCCTTTTAAAAACCCCTGAATGTTCTTACAGTTAATTTTTTTCAGTATATCCAGCTGCTCGTTTTTCTCCACGCCCTCTGCGATTGTGTCCAGACCCATTTTCGTGACCATGGAGATGATTGAGTCAGTAATGTTGGCTTCAACGCCACTCTTGTCCGTGATATTTGCGATGAAAGATTTGTCGATTTTGAGCGTTGTGATTGGCAAAAGCTGCAAATAGCTGAGGCTGGAGTAGCCGGTGCCAAAATCGTCCAGGGAAAGCCCGATTCCCATGTCGCGGATTTGATTCAAAAGGCCGATGACTTCATTCTTGTTGTCGATGAAAACGCCTTCCGTTATTTCAATTTCCAGATTATGGGTGGAAATAGAGTGTTTTTTTATAAGATCTTTCAAATCAAAGATAAAAGAAGGTTTTTTAAGCTGAACTGGACTTACATTCACGCTCATAATTCCGTCGAAATCGTATTTTTCAATCCATTCTTTGAGAGTAGATATTGCCGTTTCAAGAATCCATTCGCCCAGAGGAATTACAAGTTTTGTTTCTTCAGCAATCGGAATAAATTGTTCAGGATTTATCCAGCCAATTTCGTCATCATACCAGCGGAGCAAGGCCTCAAACCCACGGAGCTTGTTGGTGGCCACATCAAACTGCGGCTGGTAGTAGAGTTGAAAGCGTTCGTTCATGACGGCCCTGCTCAGTTTTGACTGAATCGAAACCTTTTCCATAAAACGCTCACGCATAATGGCCTTAAAGAAGCAGATGTCGTTCTTTCCCTTGCGTTTTGCCTCGTACATAGCCATGTCAGCGTATTTCAGTATGTCATCTGAATTGTCGCCATCGTCCGGGCAAATTGCAATGCCGCCTGAAAAATCAATGCCCTCATCGTTCATCACTTCAAGAAGCATGTCACCAGCATTGAGAATCGTGTCCTGAGAGTTGATTCCCTTCATCATTACAATGAATTCGTCTCCTTCGTAGCGGTAGACTTTGAGATTTTCGTTCTGAAATCGCTTTAAAATCTCCGCTGTATGGCAGATTACCTCGTCTCCTGCTGAATGTCCCTGAGAATCATTTATCATCTTCAGGTTATCCAAATCAAGGAGAATCATGCCGAATCTCTCGCTGTTTTCTTCCGCAGATTTGTACCATTCATCGAAATCCATTTTGAGTTTCTGGCGGTTGGAAAGACCTGTCATCGCATCGTGGTAAGCGTGGAATTCAAGCTGTTCGTTCAAAAAAGTAATGCTTTCAAGCCTTTTTTCCAATTCTTCCCGTGAAGATGAAAGCTCGTCCGTAAGGGCGGCAAGGCGAAGATTCTGCCGTAAAAGCTGCTGTTCCCTTTCTTTGTCTTTGTCAACATTCACAACTGCAAGAATGATGAAGCCGCTTTTTGTTGAATTCATGTGGACTCGAAGCCAGGCATTAGCATGAGTTGAATAGAAGGTTTCCATCTGTTGCTGGCCAGTTTCCATGCAGTCAGAAGCCATTTTGTACCAGTCAACTTCTTTCGAGAGTTTTTCAACACATTCTTCTGATGTATCACCGACTTTGACTAAATCCCCGTAAATCTTCTCAAAGCTCTCGTTTACAAAATGAATGGAAAAATTGTTCTCAAAATCAGATTTGCTGCGCGCCTTCTTTGCCGTGCTTTCTTCTTTTGAGATAATCACCGCTATCGGAGTGGAAATTTTTTCAAGAACTTCCTTATAATCCTTGTCTTTCATCACATGCCTCGCCCTGTTCCTGCACAGGAAAAATTTTTAAATAAATTTTCCTTATTATCGGAAAAAAATATTCTTTAATAAAGTAACAATTTTGTTGTAAATCCTATATTTTTATACGAAATAAAAAAATGCAGTGGCTTTTTTCAGATATAACAAAAAATTATTCCTTGTTGTTGCCGAAAACCCAGAATTTTTTCAAATAAATATATGTAAGGAAAAAGGAGCTGAGTTCTAGATTCTTGAAGCTTCTCAATTCTTACAAGAAAAATTTATTCAAACTGAGGAAGGTATAAAATGACAACCCCAAATCAAACTTTTCGCCCGTCCCCGACAGCATTACTCAACCCCCGATGTGATGCATCGTTCAAAGCCATGTTCACAGCCGGAACTAAGGATTCAGACGCAGCATTGAAGGATTTTATCTCCACGGTTCTGAACCGCCCCGTTAAGGAAGTTCAGGTCATGCAGAACGAGCCTCCGGTTCAGATAATCACCGAGTCCCAGATGAGCTTCGATGTTAGCGTGAAATTTGATGATGGTGAGAGGATAGATCTAGAAATGCAGACCCGACAGGAAAACTATGACTATGGTGCCCGTGCGGAGATTCAGCTTGCCAGGCTCCTGAGCACGAACAACAAAATCGGTGACGACTGGGGCACCCCAGCAGCCTATCAGATTTCCGTGCTCAATTTTGAGTTCGACAAAGATGACAAGTCGCCCCTCTCGTGGTACAATATGAGAAAAGAAAACGGCAGGCAACTTTCCGGCAAGCTGAATGTGATTTTCTTCGACTTGATAAAGATTCACAGGCTGCTCGGAAAACCGGTCGAATCGCTCTCAAAGCTCGAAAAATGGGGTTTGTTCCTGTCCTACGCTGACGATGAGCGACAAACGGGCTATATCGATGCGATAATAAAGAGCGAAGGAGGGCTTATGAGCGCGAAATCATCACTTTTGACTGTGAGCCAGGACGAACTCAACTGGGTCCGCCAAAATTCAATTTTCAAAGCCATGGAAGACCGCCACGCCTCAATGCACAACGGAATGAAGAAAGCCAGGGAAAAGGGGCTGCAGGAAGGCAGAGAGCAAGGATTACAGGAAGGCAGGGAACAAGGCTTGCAGGAAGGTAGGAAGGAAGGCTTACAACAGGGCATACAAGAAGGAAGACAACAAGGATTACAACAGGGCATACAAGAAGGAAGACAACAAGGATTACAACAAGGATTACAACAATCCAAGCTAGAAATTGCTCGTAATGCGCTTTCAATGGGCTTGTCAATTGAGCAAATCACTCAGCTTACAGGACTCTCAAAAGACGAAATCGAAAATATGAGTGACTGACACTCTCGAATTGAAAAACTCTTCAAAAAATCTTAATTTTTTTCTTTATTTCACTTGAAAATAAAAAAAAATCTGTCAAAATGTAGGGTAGGAATTTCATTTAAAATTTAAGATGGAGGGAATTATGAAAAAGTTATTCTCTAGAGTCATTTCAATTTTTGCTGTTTTTGCACTCATTTCGTGCGGGCTTATTTCATGCTCGGACATAGAAAACAATGAATCCGGCTCGGTTTCATTTTCGATTTCTCCAGATTTGGCAAAGGCAGTTTTGGATACAGGCCGTTCACTCAGGGCCGAAACAGATCCTACAGGAGAACCTTCTGCCAACGAAAGCCCCTCTCCCTATCGCATTGAGGTTTCTTTGTCAGGTGGCCGTGCCGAAACCAAAAGACACTCATACACAGAAAGCGAATGGGAGGCAATCGCAGATAAGTCAGAGTCTGTAAAAGGCAAGGAAAATGTCACATCCTTCACTTTCGATAATATTCCGGTTGGTACGCAAATCGCCATCTCGGCTACAATTTTTCTCGCAAGTGATGGGCTTGATTACCCCTGTATGGCAGGAAAATCAGCTGTTGTAGAGATTCAGCAGGGGGACAATCCTGTTTCCTTCAATGTTCACCGCTTGGCCATGTTCGATATTGAATGCAGCTCTGACGAAGAAATCACCGGCATTTCAAAACTCAATGTCTACGCCCTGGATTCAGATTCAAAAAAAGCTTCATCTCTCCTCGAAATTTTAAAATCAGCAGACTCTTCAAGCGAAAGTGACGCAGAGCTTTTTGAAAAACTGGAGGCCGAAAAATCTATCTACTCTTATGACAAGCCGAAATCACCCAATCTTACCGGAGGCTTCGAGCTTAAGAAAGGCTCAACGGTAAATTTCTTCACCCTCCTTTACACGGAAAATGGCGTATATCTCGGCCACAATAGACAATCAACGACTGTTGACACATCTGAGATTGCTTCATTGAGTTTTATCCTTAAAAAACTGGATTTGCCAGACTTTACAAATCTTGCCTTCTTCCCAAGCGATTATGCTGACAAGACAGTTTCGGCCTGGTATGCCAGCAGGGAAGTTTCTGCTGATAAGACAAAAATCTATGCCCTCTATCTCTTTGGCGACAACACTTTTGTCGCAACAAAGCGAAAAATTCAAGATTCCGGTGAAACTTGTGAAATCGATAAGCAGGGACGGTATAAATTTAAAGGAAATGCAGACTTTGAAAATGGCGAGGGAGTTGCATTGGTCGAATCTAAGGAATACAGCTTCAGTATTGTTGACGGCCTCTTCTCTATTGCAGGTGTGGACACGACATATAATCTCCAAACTGGCAGTGTACCAAAGGCACAGTCTGAGACAGAAAGTGGTGATATATCTGTTCAATTCAGTATTCAGTTCCTCTTCCAGACAAAAGAAGGTGTCGACGATTATGCTGAAAGAAGTGAATTGCCGACGGCTACTTGTGATGTAGATGCAGTTTCTGAATATGAAGAAATAGCCGCAGAAGCTACGAAAAAGGCTATACGCCTCGGTTATGATTTCAATGAAGACAAATCTGATGATGAGCCTGTTCTCATCAATGGAGTTTTTGTTATCCGACTGTATTTTGATTTAAAAGATTATGGATCATTATTTACGGCGACAAGTACGGCTGCGGAAGGTTCTTCTGGGGATAGCAGTGTATATTCTCAAAGCGGATTCAAACTAACCGTCTATGAGAACCTTGTCTATGAAATTACTTACACAGATGGCAGCACTGTTACTGATGCTAGATCCGTTTCAAAAGGTATTTATGATACAACACAATCTGGTGTGGTTATCACTGCAACAGAGGAAGAGTATTTTGACTTTGTTGCTGCAGAAGGTGACTTGTCAAAGCTTGCCTCAGGCGAATATGAACTGACGGTCGTCACTGACCCGAAGCAGCAGACGCTCAGCATTTCATCAGGCTTCTTTACTTTCGAAAGTGCAGGCGGTCCTTTAATTACATTCAAGATTGACAGCGAGCAAGCTTCTTCAAGTATCTCTGTAAAGCTTGACAGCATCGACGAAACTGATTTAGGTGGAAAAATTGAGCTTTCCGTTACTGAAGACGGCAAATCTGTCAAAATCACGGCAAGTCCAGATGAGTCAATCACCGTAAGCCAGTACAAGCTGATTTTGCTTGAGGGACAAGAACAGGTTTCACTGCCAGAGGGCACACTTGACTCTAGCACAGGCTCATATGTCTGGACTCTCACGGAAAATATAATCAATAACCTTAGTGCAGGCAATCATCAGATTACGGTAATCGTAACGATTGCCGAAAAATCTTACACAGTAAGCGCAAACCTTACGATTACAAAATAATGTAAACCGGGGCTGACTAATAAGTATGAAAAGCGGTGGTTGAGCTTGTCGAAACCACTGTATTTAGTGCTAATGGTCATTTCGACAAGCTCAATGACCATATTCA
>OCVV011341044.1_pt1 | contig 19257 bp, 16 predicted proteins | sample 1539721 | NCBI WGS metagenome assembly OCVV01 (sample SAMN02144230, study PRJEB22623) | gut metagenome | biome: sheep rumen | host: Ovis aries | place: New Zealand
AGTACATTGAAGATGTTTTCTTTGGCAAAGTCGGTTGTTGGACGTGCCTTGAATGTGCGTGGGATGTCAAAACGACGACCCTTATATTTTCCTGTAATAATTCTCATCTCTTCACAAAAAGTGTAAGCAGGTCAAAAGGCAAATCCTTTATCTGTGTGATAGGAGCACGATTGAACTCTGCTACTGGATTAATTGGATATACTTTTCTTACGTATTTCTTTAGATTAGCTGTGAGGGCTTCTTTCTCAGGGAGGGTGCCAAAGATGTGAAGCTCGTCTTTCTCAGCATTAAAGTTTAGCTCTTTCCATACAAAAAGCAGAAAATAGGCAATGTCGCGTGCTGTTGTTGTGTCGTAGGCATTTACAAACTGAAAACGGTTCTTGTTGAAAGAGAACACCTCCAGACGCTTATTGTGGAAATAACCAAATAATTTGTTGAAATTGCCGGCAAAACTGCGTTTGTGCATATAAGCCCACAAAGGTTGCATGAGTGGCATTATGCGCACACTCTCAAAATGATCATCAAGAACAAGTTTAAGATCTTTGTTGATTGAGAATATAGCCACTGCGTTCTCGTCAGGAAGCACGCTATGTAGCACATAATCTGTTTTACCATCAGTGAACGCATGACGATAGAGTTCTTCCTTGTTTTCCTCGCTGAATTCTTCTATAGGGACCATAAGCACTTTGCTGTCTATGAGCACCTGTGCACGTTTGTAGTCGGCATTTAGCATATTATCACTAATAAAAGCCTCACGCAGATTTGCTGGCATGGAAATGCCACTACGCACAATATAAGGCTCGTAACGCAGTCCCTCAGGAACTGTGTTGTCAACGGCAGCAAAGGATAGATTTGTCTTTGTGATGCGCAAAGTGATGCGCTTCTGCTGAATAATGTTATTCCCAGTTTCCTGCATTGTTGTTGTCGCTTGTTATGTCTCCTATTTTAAGTCCTGGATAGTTTCCGCCTTCATTAGCTTTCTCTATCAGGTTTGCAATTATATTCTCATTCATTCCATTTAGATACTTGTTGTATTCTGCACCACATTCCATTAGAGGAATCTGTTTGCCACTCTTTCCAAGTTGCACTGTTGTTTGTAGTGTGAATTTTTGTCCTTCACTAAAGGGAATGTATTGTAGCGAGTCGGCAAGATATCCTTCTCGAATAAGGGTGGCAAAATCGCCGGTATATGTGCCCTTAGCTTTAAGGAATTTGGTTTCTGCCAAACGTATTTTCAATAAGTATTCTTTCACCACAGCTTCTCGTTTCTTTTGTTCCCTTTCAAAACTCAAAGGTGTGTTTACGCTCAGAAAGCAAATCACTGCGAGTGCAAGAACACATATTGTGAGTATATAATTATTGCTGATTTTTAATTTCATTTCGATAATTCTTGTTATCTTTGCAAAGATAGTGTAAACGAATGAAATATCAAAATAAAATAAAAGCTTGCTTTTGATTTTGTGCTTCCTTATACTATTTATCCAATTGCTATTACATTAAATTGAAGATACAGGAATTCATAGATCAGATAATTACAGAGTTTGGATTTCAACCAACTCCCGACCAGTTGCAGGCACTTGAAACTTTCGGTAGATTTCTTGCCGATAGAGATATGCGTAGTGTTATGATTATGCGTGGCTCGGCAGGAACAGGAAAAACATCCCTTGCTGGCGCTATGGTGCGCACATTTCATCGACTGGGACAGAAACTGCAGCTTATGGCACCTACTGGGCGTGCTGCTAAAGTGTTCTCGCGCAACTGTGGTTTACCGGCATACACTATTCATCGCAGAATATATCGTGAAAAGTCTTATACTGGCTTGAATGGCGATTTTTCGGTTAATAATAACATGTATAAGAACACGCTTTTCATGATTGATGAGGCTTCTATGTGTTCATCTGATTTATTGCCCGATCTTGTAAACTATGTATATAGTGGCGACAACTGCCGTATGCTTCTCATTGGCGACAAGGCTCAGCTACCTCCTGTTGGCGAGGATGAAGCTCCGGCTCTTGATGCTGAAGTGCTGCAGTATGCAGGACTTAGGGTTTATGAATGTGATTTGAATGAGGTGCTTCGTCAGAGCAACACAAGTGGTATTCTTTACAATGCCACTATTGTGAGGCAAATGATTACTCATGATGAGGCTACTGAATTGCCAAAGATTTCCTTTAGTGGCTTTGCTGATATTGTGGTTATGCCTGGCAATGAGATTGTGGATAGCATCAGCGACAGCTATTATAATGTGGGCGAGGACGAAACTATTGTTGTAACCCGAAGCAATAAGACTGCCAATATATATAATCAAGGCATAAGAAATGTTGTTCTTGATAGGGAGGATATTCTGTGTGGTGGTGACAGAATAATGATAGTGAAGAATAAATATAATCTGCCGGCTGATTCAACAATATCAAAAGGTGAAGGAAAAGGGGAGAAAGCTTTGTCTTTTCTTGCCAATGGTGATGTGTGTGTGGTGCAGAGAGTGCGACGGCAACGTGAGCTATACGGGTTTAAGTTTGCCGATGTAACTCTTTCTTTTCCTGATTACGATGATATAGAAATAGAGCAGACTGCAATTCTCGACACTCTTATGGCTGAAGCTCCGGCACTCACAGAGCAACAGAGCGAAGAGCTATATAACCGGGTTATGGAGGATTATGCCGACGTGCCTTTAAAACGCAACAGACTGCAGAAACTGAAGGAAGATGTTTATTATAATGCATTGCAGATAAAGTTTGCCTATGCTGTAACATGTCATAAGGCTCAAGGTGGACAGTGGCAGCATGTGTATGTTGACCAGGGATATATGACTGATGATATGCTTACACCAGATTATATCCATTGGCTTTATACTGCTTTTACACGTGCCACAGAAAAGTTGTTCCTTGTTAATTGGCCTAAGACACAGACAAAGTGATTATTCTATGCAAGTGACTATATTATGGATGGAACAGCAGTTTCATCAGTTCAATAAAGAATATTTTGAAAGTGGGCTTCCTTTGCCTATATTAAAGACTGGCCGTTCGAAGACTCGGCTTGGACAGTTTGCCTGTAAACGTAGTTTTCAATCTCGTGCTTTTTTTATGCGTAAGAGGGTGAAGTTCTATGATTTCACGATAACATTAAGCAACTACTACGACCTTTCTGAGCGGCAGTTTCAGAATGTGCTCCTTCACGAAATGATTCACTACTGTATAACCTATACTGGTTTGAAGGATACTTCTGCTCATGGAATAATATTTCGTGGAATGGCTGACGCCTTGAACAAGAAAGGCTGGAACATAAGGGTTACAACATCAACTAAAGGGGTGAAAGTAGCTAATCCTAAGCCTAATAAAGATTATCTTGTGCTTGCTATAGAGATGACAAATGGCAATAGACTCTTATCTGTTGTGAATCCTAAGGCTGCTGCCTTGCTTGATCGTCAAGCGAGTAAGGTAAAGGTAATCAGAAAATATGGATGGTATAAGTCATCCGACGAGTATTTTCAGTCGTTTCCTCAAGTGCGTTCTCTTAGAGGACGGCGTGTAAGTCTTGATGAATACGAAGATAAAATATCGCTCATGCAACAAGTTTTTATATAATAGAAAAGCCGCATCCTTGTTGGGACGCGGCTTCAGAGATTTAGTGAGATATATAAATCTGATTACAGATTAGCTAATTCAATGACCTTATCTACTGCTGCGCTAAGACCATCCTTATTCTTACCACCTGCCTGAGCATAGTGAGGCTGACCGCCACCGCCACCCTGGATGAGTTTGGCTGCTTCGCGGATAATCTTTCCTGCATTGAGATTGTGGTCTTTTACCATATCATCGCTGAACATTACGCTCAACATTGGTTTATCGTTAGCAACACTTCCGAGAACACATACAAGATTCTCTGAGATTGCCTCACGCACCTTGAATACAAGGTCTTTAGCTGATGCTGGGTCAACAGGCAATACTGCTTTTACAACCTTTACACCATTTACGTCCTTTGCATCCTCTACGAGCTTGTTCTTAAGCTGTTCTACTTTCTGTGCGCGGAACTGCTCAATCTCTTTTTTCATAGAGTCGTTCTCGTCAAGGAATTTCTCTATTACTGCTTTCAGATCTTTAGCATTGTTAAACAATGCCTTCAGCTCTGTGAGAGTGTCCTGAACATTGTAGATAGCCTCTTCGCAAGCCTTACCGGTAACAGCCTCTATACGGCGAATACCAGCTGCAACGCTACTCTCGCTTACAATCTTGAAGAAACCAATGCGACCTGTGCTCTGTGCGTGAATACCACCGCAGAACTCGCATGAAGGACCGAAACGTACAACACGTACCTTGTCGCCATATTTCTCACCAAAGAGAGCTATAGCACCAAGCTTCTTTGCTTCTTCCATTGGGGTGTCGCGATGCTCGTCGAGAGGTAAATCCTGACGAATCATGTCATTAACCATGCGCTCTACCTGACGAAGTTCCTCATCTGTTACCTTCTGGAAGTGTGAGAAGTCGAAACGCAGAGTCTTGTCATCAACATATGAACCTTTCTGCTCTACATGGTCACCCAATACCTGCTTCAAGGCATAGTCGAGTAGGTGAGTTGCTGTATGGTTGGCAGCACTGCCTTCACGCTTGTCTATATCTACACATGCCATGAAGTCGGCAGTGAGATCCTTTGGTAAACTCTTGATGATATGTATGCTCTGGTTGTTCTCACGCTTTGTGTCGATAACTTCAATAGTTTCGTTTTCGCTCACGAGAGCACCCTTGTCACCAACCTGACCACCCATCTCGCCATAGAAAGGTGTGTGGTCGAGAACCACTTCGTAGAATGTGTTCTTCTTCTGTGTTACCTTGCGGTAGCGCAGAATGTGGCACTCATATTCTGTGTAATCATAGCCTACAAACTCCTGCTCGCCTTCCTTGAGAATTTCCCAGTCGCCATTTTCTACAGCAGCTGCATTGCGAGCACGAGCCTTTTGCTTAGCCATTTCTTCATTGAAACCCTTCTCGTCAACAGTATAGCCGTTTTCTGCACAGATAAGCTGTGTGAGGTCGAGAGGGAAACCGTATGTATCAAACAAACGGAATGCTGAAACACCATCAAGTTCTTTCTGACCATGTGCCTTCAGTTCATCCATGTCGCCATTTAGAAGGTTGATACCCTTTTCAAGTGTGCGCAGGAATGAATCTTCTTCTTCCTTCATCACACGGCTAACAAGTTGCTGCTGTGCAGGGAGCTCTGGATAAGCCTGTCCCATCTCCTGAACAAGTACAGGAACAAGTTTATACATGAATGCTTCTTTCTGTCCGAGGAATGTGTAAGCGTAGCGAACTGCGCGGCGTAGAATTCGACGGATAACATATCCTGCCTTTGCGTTACTTGGCAACTGACCATCGGCAATAGAGAATGCTACTGCACGCAAGTGGTCGGCAACAACACGAATGGCAATATCTACCTTCTGTTCTGCGTTTACACCCTCGCCGGCAGGACCTTCTGGGAAGGTGTGATTGTATTTCTTGCCTGAAAGACGTTCTATCTCTGTGATGATTGGTGTGAAGATATCAGTGTCATAGTTTGACCCCTTGCCTTGCATCAAACGAACCAAACGCTCAAATCCCATACCAGTATCAATAACCTGCATCTTCAAAGGTTCCAAAGAACCATCTGCCTTACGGTTGAACTGCATGAACACAATGTTCCAAATCTCGATAACCTGTGGGTGGTCTTTATTTACAAGCTCTTCTCCTGGCACCTTTGCTTTCTCTTCTTCAGAACGGAAGTCAATGTGAATCTCTGAGCAAGGACCGCAAGGACCTTGATCACCCATTTCCCAGAAATTGTCGTGCTTGTTTCCATTTACGATGTGATTCTTTGGGAAGTGCTTTGCCCAGTAGCTTGCTGCCTCGTCATCACGTGACAGGTTTTCGCTTGCATCGCCCTCGAAAACTGTAACATAGAGGTCTTTTGGGTCTAGTTTCAATACGTCAACGAGATATTCGTAGGCATAGTCAATGGCGCCTTCCTTGAAGTAGTCACCAAAGCTCCAGTTACCCAACATCTCGAACATAGTGTGATGACTCAAAGCTGAGTCGCGACCAACTTCTTCAAGGTCGTTGTGCTTACCGCTTACGCGCAGACACTTCTGTGAGTCGCTGCGACGACGTGGTGCTGGTTCCTTTGTGCCAAGAATGATATCTTTCCACTGGTTCATACCAGCGTTTGTAAACATCAACGTAGGGTCGTCCTTTACTACGATAGGAGCAGAAGGTACGATAACGTGTTCCTTAGACTCGAAGAATTTCAAGTATGAGTCACGGATTTCATTAGCTGTCATCATGTTATATATTGTTTTTAATTTCTTCTATTTTATAAAATCAGGTGCAAAGATACAAATAAATTGAGAATTGGGAATTGTTATTCCGAGATAATTTATTATCTTTGCACATATTATATAATAAAACCGATAAAACTATGGCTCTTAATCCCAACAAGAATCTGAAATTGTATTATTCCATTAAGGAGGTTGCTCAGATGTTTGACATTAACGAAAGTACTCTTCGTTATTGGGAAACTGAGTTTCCACATTTGCGTCCAAAGACTCAATCTGGCACAAAGGTGCGCCAGTACACTCAGCAGGATATAGAGGCCATAAAGATAATCTATAACCTTGTAAAAGTTCGTGGATTCAAGCTTGCTGCTGCACGAAAGATGATTAATCAAAATCGCCATGCTGTTGATCGCAGCGCAGATATACTTTCTTCGCTTATTGGTGTAAAGGAAGAACTGAAAGCTTTGAAAAAACAGCTTGATGCTTTAACTTATTAGGAGAAGCCCATCACGACCTTCCCGATAGGGAAGGAGGTTTTACTAATGAAAAACATTCTGAAAAGCAAACAGTCTTTTCTCCCTCTCTGCATTTTGCCCTTCGACAAAAGCCGGAGAGGGGTGGGGTGAGGTTTTACATTATATGCTGAACCTCTTGAAGATCATCAATCTTCTTGAGTTCGTCAACAATCACTTTCACTTCGTCGCGGTCGTGAACGCGTATTTCTATTTTTCCTTCAAAGATTCCATCTTCGGCAGTGAAGTTAACCTTGTGGATGTTTACACTAAGTTTTTTAGAGATAATCTCAGCTACATCGTGAAGTATTCCCTTGCGGTCAATGCCGTGAGCAAGAATAACAGCATCGAAATAGCGCATTTTGTGCATGTTCCATTTTACGTCAACAATGCGGTTGCCATAGCTTGATTTTAGCTTGTTTGCCACCTTGCAGTTGCGTAGGTGAATCTCTATTTGGTTCTTGTTGTTGATATAACCTAAAGAATCATCTCCAGGGATAGAGTGGCAGCATGTTGGGAACACAAAACTGTCTATGTTCTCTTCAGTAATAATAACAGGTTTCTTTCTGTTAAAACTGCTATCAACAACAAGCTTTTCTGTTGGTTTTATTTCTTCTTTCTTTTCCTTTGATTTTAGGAAAGGAACATATCTACGCCATCCTGTTGACGTTTCTTTTTTGTTCTTGCCCTGTAGTTCATCAAGGTCTTTTTCGCCAAGGATAATAGTCTTGTCGCCTAATGCCTGGAAGAACTTTTCGTGCTTTTGAATATCGTGGAAATCACATAGCTTGTCAACAACTGATGTTGTTGGCTCCATGTTCTCACGTTTTAGCCATTCTGCAAGAATCTGTTCGCCCTTCTTTTGTATTTCGCGGTTGTCGCGACGCAGAATAGCCTGTATTTTGCTTCGTGCCTTTGCTGTGTAAACAAAGTTTATCCATGAAGGCTGAACATGCTGACTCTTTGATGATAGTATCTCTACCTGATCGCCGCTTTGTAGCTTATGGCTCAGAGGTACCAGTTTGTGGTTTACCTTTGCTCCGATACAATGACTGCCTAAGAATGTGTGTATCTCGAATGCAAAGTCGAGAGCTGTGCATCCTGCTGGCATTGTTTTTATTTCACCTTTTGGAGTGAACACGAATATTTCACTTGCAAAGAGATTGAGCTTTATAGAGTCAAGGAAATCCATTGCATCGGGCTGTGGGTCATCAAGAATTTCCTTGATGGTGCGTAGCCAGTCGTTGAGTTCGCCCTCGTCCTCTGAGTATTCGTTTTCACCTTCTTTATATTTCCAATGTGCCGCAAAGCCTTGTTCTGCAACCTCGTTCATGCGGTTGCTTCGTATCTGACATTCTATCCAGCGTCCTTGTTTTGACATCAAGGTAACATGTAATGCCTGATAGCCGTTGGCTTTTGGGTGGTTCACCCAGTCGCGAAGTCTGTCGGGATGACTCTTGTATATCTGGTTGATAGCAACATAGATGTTGAAACAAGTGTTTATCTCTTCTTCACGACTCTTAGGGGTGTATATTATGCGAACAGCAAGAATATCGTAGATTTCATCAAAGGTAACATGCTTGTTCTGCATCTTATTCCAAATAGAATAAGGACTCTTTACACGTTCCTTTATTTCATAGTCAACGTCCATCTTGTCAAGAGCTGTGCGTATAGGCTCTGTAAAGCTGTTGAAAAGATAGTCGCGTTGTTTTTCTGTGTCGGCAAGTTTCTTTTCTATGCTTGCATATTCCTCAGGATGTTCAAACTTGAAACTCAAGTCTTCAAGTTCTGTCTTTATCTTGTTTAGTCCCAGACGGTTAGCTAATGGGGCATAGATATAAAGTGTTTCGCCTGCAATCTTATACTGCTTGTTGGCTGGTTGTGAGTCCAGAGTGCGCATGTTATGCAGACGGTCGCAAATCTTTATAAGTATAACTCGTATGTCGTCGCTCATGGTGAGCAGCAACTTCTTGAAGTTCTCAGCTTGTGCCGAGGCTTTGTCGCCAAAGATACCGCCACTGATTTTTGTCAGACCGTCAACGATGAGAGCTATCTTTTCGCCAAAGATATTCTTCATGTCTTCAACGGTGTAGTCGGTATCTTCAACAACATCGTGTAGCAGAGCTGCGCTGATAGATGTAGAACCAAGTCCCATCTCTTCGCAGGCTATCTGTGCTACAGCTATAGGATGCATGATATACGGTTCGCCCGATAGTCTTCGCACTCCTTTATGAGCTTGGCGTGCGAAGTTGAAAGCCTTGGTTATTATATCTACTTTTTTACGGTGGCGTGATGCCAGATATGTGTCAAGCAGATGCTGGAAAGCATCATCAATAAGCTTGTTGTCAGTGGCTTCTCTGTCTTTAATCTGCATGTCTGTATCCATAGGCTGCTCCTCCGTTGGTCTAATAATGTTTACTTAATGCGAATTTTCTTTCCGGCACGTATGTTATTGCCTTTTATGTTGTTAAGCTTGCGAAGCTTGCTCACGGTAGTGTGATTACGTGCTGCTATCTCAGAGAGTGTGTCTCCGTTCTTAATAGAAACTGATTTGCCACGGTTTCTATTTTTTTTGCCTTTCTTGTTGCGCTTAGAGCGTGAAGTGTTGCGCTTTGAATGGTTGTATGCACGTCTTGACTGACGATACATTGGCATCTCGTCATCAACTTCCACTTCGGTACGCTTGCTCAGTAGTTCTTCGTTCTTGTAGTTATACACCGAATCCTCGTTGTCGATGAATTTGGTAATCATGTCTGAAGGCAAGCGAAGTGTTGAAGGCTGACTGTTGCCATTTACTATCTTGCGGCGATACTGTGGGTTGAGACTCTTTATCTGGTCAACCTCCATGCCAAGAACAGCAGCAAGCTGTTCAAAGTGTATGTCGCGATTCACCTCTATAGTATCGGTCTTAACAGGAAGGTCGGCTACCATTGGACGGATATTATGGTCACAATAATAGTTCATGATATAGTTTGCAGCAATGAATGCTGGTACATATCCACGAGTTTCCTGTGGCAGATAATTGTATATTTCCCAATAGTCTTTTTTCTTGGAACGATGCATAGCCTTGTTGATCTTTTCAGGACCACAGTTATAGGCTGCAATTACAATATTCCAGTCACCGAATATCTTGTATAAATCGCTCAGATAGTGGGCTGCTGCGTATGATGCTTTATAAGGATCACGACGTTCGTCAACAAGTGAGTTTATCTTTAGTCCATAACGCTTTGCTGTGGTAATCATGAACTGCCACAAACCTGTAGCACCAACACGGCTCACAGCACGTGGGTTAAGTGCTGACTCTATTACGGGCAGATATTTCAGTTCAAGTGGCAAACCGTAGCTTTCTAAAGCCTCTTCAAAGATTGGCATATAGAGATTCTGTGCTCCCAGCATGTAAGCCACGCTATGGCGAAGATCGCTGCTATAGCGGTCGATGAAACGCTGCACGATATCGTTGTATGGCATCTCGATGACTGTAGGCAACTTGCTCAGACGGAGCTTGTAAACATCCTTGTCATAGATAGGATTTATGTCAGGCCATTTGTATGTTGTGTCGGGATGCAGATAGGTGCGAGTGTTATAAAGTTTGAGCAAGCTGTCCACATCTGTTGACATTGCTTCTGGAAGGTCTATTTCCTCAACTTCGCCTTTAGCGTTCTTCACCTTGATTTTTGAATCAGGTGCCTCTTCCTCGTAGTATTCTTCTTCGTCATCGTCCTCGTCTTCCACTTCAACCTGTGCCTGCATATTGCAGGTTCCGGCAAAAAGCATGGCGAGTATAGTAAAATAAAATTTATTCATTATAATTGATAGTGTCTTTTTTTTCTAATGTAATTACGAGATATTGTTATCTCATTCTGTTGATTAAAAAGTTAGGCTGCAGTTCACACCTACGGCTCCTTGTAATGGATTGCTATTTACTCCATTGTTGATAACTGCTGGTGAAACACGCAGACTTAGGTCGTTTGAAATGTCAAATTCCGACAGCGAAGCATCTACATAGGCATCTATCACAGAGAGGGCATACACTCCAACGAGAGCAAAGAAACTCATGTCGCGCCATCTACGAAAGCGATCCTTGCGGTTGCGAAACAGTTCTTTGTAGCGTGTGTCGGTCAACTCATTGATGCTTGTTGTTCCTATGTGCAGGAATTTGTTGTAGCTGTCTGTGGCTGGGTTGCCGTCAGAGATATCAATATATGCCTGAGCATAGTCGTGATACATCTGGTTGTTCCAGCTCATGGCATATACACAACCAACGATACCACCATAGAAAATAGGCAGTTTCCAGAACTTACGATTGTAAATCTGGCCTGCTCCAGGCAATACCAATGCCATCCATAATGCCCTTTTGGGGTCAGGACGCCATGTTGCCCAGTTGCGTTTCTGCTTTTTCACTATCACGCTGCTGTTTTGCAGTTGCACGCTGTCTTCGTGAGTCAGAATCTTCTCTGCTTTAATGGCTGTTGTGTCGGTAACAAGAATACGTGAAGTTGTAGAGTCTTCCTGTGCTCTTGCATTTGTACACAATGCCAGCAACGACAGTATGGTGATACTAATATGTGATAATCTGTTCACTTATATCAATCTTTCAATTTGTTCAAAACGCTCATGATGCGTTCTAAATCCTCAGCATTTGCAAATGGGATGCTGATTTTACCTTTTCCCTTAGGATTGCATGTTAGCTGCACTTTTGTGCCTAAATAGCTTGCGATATTCTCGCGTGCCTGCATGAAACTTTCTGGCAGCTGGTTCTTGGCAACAATAGTCTTCTTACCTGTACTGATGTCTTCACCGTTCTTTAGGTGCTGAACCATCTCTTCTACCTTGCGTACAGAATACGAGTTTTTAAGAATCTCTTTGAAGAGTTTTATCTGTAGCGAAGGACTGTCGAGTGCAAGTAATGCACGGGCATGTCCCATGTCTATCTCTTTCTTCTGTAGAGCCATCTGTACCTGTGCAGGGAGTTTCAGTAGTCGCAGGTAGTTTGTGATTGCTGTACGGCTTTTGCCCACACGCTTGCTCACTTCTTCCTGTGTCATCTGACTTTGTTCAAGCAGATGTTCATAGCTCAAGGCTATTTCTATTGCATTGAGGTCTTCACGCTGGATGTTTTCCACCAGCGCCATCTCCATGATGTTCTCGTCTTTGATGGTGCGGATATATGCAGGGATAGCCTGCAATCCTGCCAACTGACTTGCTCTCCAACGGCGTTCACCAGCAATAATCTGGAAACGGTTGTCATCAACCTGTCTCAGGGTGATAGGCTGAATGATACCAATAGCCGAAATACTATCAGCAAGTTCCTGAAGTGCAGTCTGGTCAAACTCTCTACGTGGCTGGTTGGGGTTTGGCTCAATCTGATCAATAGCAATTTCGTTGATAGTGCTACTGCCCGATGTGCTAACAGCTTCTGTTGAGATCAATGCGTCAAGACCGCGTCCCAGAGCATTTGTCTTTGAATTATGATTGTATTTTTTGTGTACCGCCATTTTTATGTTCTGTTTGAATGTGGACGTTGCCGCATTCTTCTTATGAGTTCTTGTTAATAATTTCCTTTGCCAATGCCAAGTGATTTTTTGCACCTGTTGAGTCGGCATCGTATAGAATAACAGGTAAGCCGTGACTTGGACTCTCTGATAGTTTTACGTTGCGCTGGATAACAGTCTTGAACACCAGTTCTTGGAAGTGTCGTTTCACCTCATCGTATATTTGATTTGCCAAGCGCAGACGACTGTCGTACATGGTGAGTAGGAATCCTTCTATTTCGAGTTTAGGATTCAACTTGCTCTTGATAATCTTTATTGTGTTGAGCAACTTGCTGATACCCTCAAGCGCAAAGTATTCACATTGTACAGGGATGATTACTGAATCGGCTGCTGTGAGCGAGTTCACGGTGATAAGTCCCAACGAAGGACTACAGTCTATGAGAATGTAGTCGTATTCATCGCGGATAGGTTCAAGAAGAGCTTTGATAACCTTTTCGCGGTTCTTGATGTTGAGCATTTCTATCTCAGCACCTACCAAGTCAATGTGGCTGGGTATGATGTCAAGTCCTGTGATGTCTGTGGTATATATAGCATCTCTTACGTCGGCGTGATCAATAATGCACTCGTAGAGAGAACAGTCAACTTCCTTTATGTCAACACCCAGACCGCTTGATGCGTTTGCCTGCGGATCTGCGTCAACAACAAGTACTGTCTTCTCGAGTGTTGCCAACGAGGCGGCAAGGTTTATTGTTGTGGTTGTCTTACCCACACCACCTTTCTGATTAGCTAAAGCGATTATTTTTGCCATGTCTTAAAAAATAACATTTGGCTACAAAGTTACATATTTTATGCGAGAAAGCGACGAATTAAACCATTTTTTAGTACTTTTGCAACGAAATAGACAAGAAAATGAACAATTTTAAGAAACCTTTTATTTTGATTTCCAATGACGATGGCTATCATGCTAATGGCATAAAGACTCTCGTTGGATTTCTCAAAGACAAAGCCGATTTGCTCGTTGTGGCTCCTGAGTCTGCGCGTTCTGGTTTTTCATGTGCTTTCTCGGCAACAACTCCGCTACGCCTTAAACGTCGTCACAATATGGGGGATGTAGAGGTGTGGAGTTGTAATGGTACTCCTGTTGACTGTGTGAAACTGGCACTCAATCAGTTCTGTAAGGAACGCAAGCCTGATCTCATTATTGGTGGTATCAATCATGGTGACAATTCAACGGTTAATAGTCATTATTCTGGCACTATGGGAGTGGCTTTTGAAGGTTGTATGAAATATATTCCATCAATAGCTTTATCTTCGTGTGATTATAACACCGAGGCAGATTTGAGCTATCTTGAAGAAAGTGTAGTAAAAATTGTTACAAAAGTGTGTCAAGAGGGGCTGCCGAAAGGCATCTGTTTGAACGTTAATTTTCCAAAGGAATATCCTTTCAAGGGTGTGCGTGCCTGCCGCATGACTTATGGTCAATGGGTAAACGAAATTGTTGAGGAACGTCATCCTCGTGGCTACGATTATTTTTGGATGGTGGGTGAATATCGCAATGATGAACCCAATGCTGAAGATAGTGATCAGTGGGCTGTTGAACATGGATATGTGGCTATCACGCCAACAACTATTGATGTTACAGCTCACGAGTTTATCAACAAGGTAAAAGAGTGGAAGCTCTAAATATATTATGAAGTATTATCTCATAGTTGGTGAAACAAGTGGTGAATTGCATGCTAGTCATCTGATGCGCTCGCTGAAATATTACGATAAAAATGCTCAATTCCGTTTCATTGGTGGCGACATGATGAAACGTGAGGGAGGCTATCGTGTGCGTCACTATAAAGAGATGGCTTATATGGGTTTTATTCCTGTGTTGATGCATCTTCGCACCATATTCAGCAATATGGATATGGTGAAACGTGATATTGTTGCATGGCAGCCAGATGTAGTTATCCTTGTTGATTATGCTGGGTTTAATCTCAACATAGCCAAGTATCTGAAGAAAAATACCAATATTCCTGTATATTACTATATCTCTCCCAAGATATGGGCATGGAAAGAGCATCGCATAAAAGCAATTAAGCGTGATGTTGATGAAATGTTCTCAATACTTCCTTTTGAAGTTGATTTCTTTGAAAAGAAACATAACTATCCCGTGCACTATGTGGGGAACCCTACAGCCGATGAGGTGCGCTTGTTTTGCAAGAACTATAACACTCTTCGTAAAAATTTCCTGCGCAAACGTCGTCTGCATCCCAATAAGCCTATAATTGCACTCTTGGCAGGTAGCAGAAAACAAGAGATTAAAGATAACCTGCCTGCTATGATAGAGGCAGCAAGTAAGTTTGCCGATAGCTATCAGATTGTTCTTGCTTGTGCACCAAGTGTTGAGGATGCCTTCTATGATGAGGTTATGCAGCGGGCAAAGGAGAAAGGAATCAAGACTTCGGTTGTTCGTCGTGTGAAAAATGCCACCTATCCGTTGCTTTTTCATTCAACCGTTGCACTCGTCACCAGCGGAACGGCAACCCTTGAAACTGCTCTCTTTGATGTGCCACAGGTTGTGTGCTATAAGGTTCCTATGCCTCGTATTGCACGTTTTGCCTTTAATCATATCATAAAGGTTAAGTATATCAGTCTTGTAAACCTTATCTGTAATCGTGAAGTGGTAAAGGAACTCTTTGCTGAGCGTTTCACAGTTGATACTATTACTAAGGAGTTGAAGAAAATTCTTCCTGGTCGTGATGAACGCGATGAGATGCTTAAATCCTATGCCGAACTGCGCCAGCGTCTCGGGCATACTATCGCACCTGATAATGCTGCACTACTTATGGTAAAACTGCTGAAAGAGCGCCAGGCATCACGCGCTACGCACTAAGGAATAAATGACAAATGATAAAGAAAAGCCCCTTCAGATTCTCAATAAAATCTGAAGGGGCTTTTTAAGCTTCTCCCCTCAAGAGGGGAGGTTTGGGAGGGGTGTTTTATATTAGTTGCAGCGTATAAAGGTAAATCACGGCAGCTGGGATTGCTAACAGACTACTGTCGAAACGGTCTAACATACCGCCGTGTCCTGGCAGAATGTTACCGCTGTCCTTGATGCCGAGGGTGCGCTTAAACAAACTTTCAACCAGATCGCCCCATGTGCCGAATATGGCAACAACTATTCCGAGTCCCATCCAGCCGAATATAGACAAACGAACATTCTCTTCGGCTACACCTTGGTTTGCGAAATATCCGATAGCTGCTGCAACAGCAATAACGAGCAAACCACCACCAATGCTACCTTCCCAACTCTTAGCAGGACTGATTCTTGGGAATAATTTGTGCTTTCCGAATAATGAGCCTGTACAATAGGCACCAGTGTCGTTAGTCCACAAGAAAATAAAGATACTTAGTGGCAACAGCATGTCGTAGGTTACAGTCTGTCCATCGCTGCTCATTTCGAAGGCAACAATGTTGAGCATAGCAAATGGAAGGGCGATATACATCTGTCCAAACATGGTGTATGCCCAATCGTTGATAGGGTTGTTTTGCTTCAGATATAGTTCGCTTATGAACAGATAAACTATTGTGAGCAAATAGGGGATAAAGATGATGAAGTTCTGTACCATCCCTATGCGCCATGCTGCAACAGCAAGGAAGAAATAAACTCCGGCAACCGTTGATATCATGCGGTTTACTTTTATCTCATTCCATTTGTTCACCAGTCCAGTATATTCCCATATTGTCATACCGGTAATCAAGGCAAACAAAGCTACCATGGCGCGTGGACTCATAAATCCTGCTACCATTACAGCTACGAATAAAACGCCTGTTATAAAGCGTACAACCAGGTTTTTCTGTTTATCAGTCATAGTTTTAATTTTCGTTTGACTCTTGTTCTGCAACAGCACGTTCGTGTTCCAACTGAGCTTGTTTCACTTCCTCAGGCATATCTTCGAGCTTTGGAGCATTCTCCTCGTTCTCTTTCATAATCTCCTGACTTCTGCTCAACCAAGGACGCTTGCCAAAGATTTCTTCAACATCGCTCGCCATGATGACCTCTTTCTTTATCAACAGTTCGGCAAGTGCATTGTGACCTTCCTTGTGTTCGGTAAGAATCTTCTTGGCACGTGCATATTCGTCGTTGATCATCTTCAGTACTTCAGCATCAATCTCTTTAGCCGTTGTTTCTGAATATGGTTTCTGGAACTGATATTCTGTGTTGTTGTAATAGCATATATTTGGCAGTTTGTCGCTCATACCCATATATGCTATCATGCCGTAGGCGCTCTTGGTAGCACGCTCAAGGTCGTTAACGGCACCTGAAGAAATGTGACCTGTGAACAGTTCCTCTGCAGCTCTACCACCAAGCAAAGAACACATCTCGTCGAGCATCTGCTCCTTTGTTGTAATCTGTCGTTCTTCTGGCATGTACCATGCTGCGCCAAGAGCTTGGCCACGTGGAACGATGCTCACCTTTACCAATGGATTGGCATAACGACAGAACCAGCTGATAGTGGCGTGTCCAGCCTCGTGAAGGGCGATAGTTCGCTTCTCTTCCTGAGTCATCACCTTGGTCTTCTTTTCCAAACCGCCTACTATGCGGTCAACAGCATCAAGGAAATCTTGCTTTACAACTTCCTTATGGTCGTGACGTGCTGCAATAAGGGCGGCTTCGTTACATACGTTTGCAATATCAGCACCCGAGAAACCTGGAGTCTGACGTGCAAGGAAGTCAATATCCAATGCTTTCTCAATCTTTAATGGGCGCAGATGCACCTGGAAGATAGCCTTTCTTTCTGGAAGGTCAGGAAGGTCAACATTAATCTGGCGGTCGAAACGACCAGCACGCAGCAATGCCTTGTCGAGCATGTCAACACGGTTTGTTGCAGCCAATACGATAACTCCTGAGTTTGTTCCGAAACCATCCATCTCTGTGAGCAAGGCGTTCAAGGTGTTCTCACGCTCATCATTGCCACCCATAGAAGGGTTCTTTGAACGAGCACGACCAACGGCATCAATCTCATCGATGAAGATGATACATGGTGACTTCTGTTTTGCCTGAGCAAACACGTCGCGAACACGACTTGCGCCCACACCTACGAACATCTCAACGAAATCTGAACCGCTCATTGAGAAGAATGGTACACCAGCCTCACCAGCAACAGCCTTAGCCAAAAGGGTTTTACCTGTTCCCGGAGGACCAACGAGCAAAGCACCCTTTGGAATTTTACCACCCAGATCGGTATATTTCTGTGGGTTCTTCAAGAACTCCACTATCTCTTGCACTTCCTGCTTGGCACCTTCCTGTCCTGCCACATCCTTGAATGTGATACCCAGGTCGTTGCCTTTTTCATACATCTTAGCTTTGGACTTTCCAACGCTGAAAATGCCTGTGCCGGCACCAGCGCCACCACCGCCCATGCGTCGCATAAGCCATACCCATACTAATACAAGCAGTATGAATGGCCCGAAAGTGAATAGGATATTATTTAGAATGTTACCTGTCTTGTCGGTTTCATAGCTGAAGTCATTAATCTTCTTTGCCTTCTGCTCGGCGGTAAGAAAACGTTCAAGTTCGTCAACCGAACCGAATTGCACCTCTACATAGGCATCTCTGCCCACCTGTTTGGCGCTCATGCCATACACATCCTGAATGTGAGTTGGCTTAACATACATCTTTAATGTACTTTCAGCCTTGTTTATCTCAACTTTCTCGGCATAGCCTTTAACAACATACTCTTTGAATTTTGTATATGTAGCCTCTTGAGCTGCTGTTCCGCCAACTAAGGCATCTCCGCCGCCCGAAAACAGCAGAACGCCAATGGCAATAAGCATAGCCCAATAGAGCCAGTTCATGTTGAAGCGAGGCATCTTTGGGTCGTTACCGTTCTGCATGCCTCTGCCATTCATAGGATTTCTTTTTTCCATATCTTAAATTACATTCTCTATTTGAGTTAATTTTGCATCTTCCCATAGATGCTCTAAATCGTAGTATGCACGTACTTCTGGGAGGAACACGTGAACCATCACATCGCAAAAGTCGATAGCTACCCATTGGTCTGTGCCCAAACCTACAACATTGATAGGTTTTTCTTTCAGTTCTATACGGCAAGTATCTGCTATAGAACCAGCAATAGCCTCCACCTGAGTGGGGGAGTTGCCTTGACAAATCACGAAATACTGAGTTACTGCACCATCAAGATGAGTTAAGTCAGCAACTGTGATGTTTTCTCCTTTCTTTTCCTGTATTCCCTTAATAATAGTTTCTACTAACTGTTTTGCAGTATTCATTTATTTTCTCTTTTTTCTTTTTAATCAATAAATAACTTCTATTGTTTTTTCTCCCTTCTACATTTTGCCCTGCGACAAAAGTACCGGGGAGGGGCGGGGAGAGTCTCCCTTTTAATAATGTGACAAAGGTATAATAAATAAGTGGAAAAACAAGATTGGAATGTGGCTAATTTGGATTTTTTTCATTTTTTATCGAAAAAAGTGCCGAAAAGTTTTGGTGATTCCCAAAAATGCATTACCTTTGCACTCGCAATTCAGCAATATGCTAATCGCAATAACAAATTGGGATATGGTGTAATGGTAACACTACAGATTCTGGTCCTGTCATTCCTGGTTCGAGTCCGGGTATCCCAACCAAAACGCTAACGAGTTTCACAACGAGTTAGCGTTTTTTTGTTTTTATATTTTGGCTATAATATTCTAAAGTTTCGTAAACGATTTTTTTTACTTGAGATTTTAAAAAGAAGAAAATGTGAATGAATGGGATACGGCTCATTCTGAGCCTATAATAATATTGGTGTTTGATCTTTTAGAAAGCATGCTTTCCAAGCCCAACATCAATATCATTCTTCTCTTTCAGAAAAAAGCCGCCCGGGAGCCTTCTCATGAGGACTCTCGGACGGCTTGGTCGTGCTTGCTATGGTCACGGGATGTGAGGGTTACTCCC
>OCVV011351980.1_pt1 | contig 19251 bp, 15 predicted proteins | sample 1539721 | NCBI WGS metagenome assembly OCVV01 (sample SAMN02144230, study PRJEB22623) | gut metagenome | biome: sheep rumen | host: Ovis aries | place: New Zealand
CCGGTTCCGTACCAGCAGGTGTAGCGGTAGGTCTTGCCGATGGCATTGTATCTGCTGTGGAACCGGTCGGACGCGATTTTTACCTGATCCACGCTGATATCCTCCGGAAGATACTGATTCAGATACTGTCCGACCTCCTCCGCTGTCCGCTCCGTCCGCAGAAATACATTTGCCGTCATTGCCCGGGCATGGACACCCGCGTCGGTACGTCCGGCGCCGATGACCTGCACGGCGGCCTCTGCCCGCTGCTCCTCTTTCTCCATCACGGACAGCACATGCTCCAGCTTGCCCTGTATGGTCTGTTCATTTTTCTTCTGTCTCTGCCAGCCGGCATACCGTGTGCCGTCATAGCTTATGGTCATGCGATAATTTTTCTTTTCTGCTGCCATCAGACGCTTTCCTTTTCCTTTTTTCTTCTGCTGCGCGCCTCACCGTTTACAGCTGACGCTAAAGCGGGCGGCTTGGACGTTTCAACTTCGTGTGCGCCCCCGCCGTTTACAGCTGCATCACCTGACGGATCTGATCTTTCAGCTCCTGCTGCTGGTCTTTCAAAAGCAGCAGTCTGTTATAGCGGTAGTAGGCGTCATTGCCGCACTCGCTGACATATTTCAGGCTGTAATAGCCTGCGGACAGTTCGGAGAGAAAGATCACCAGTTCCTGTTCCTCCCCGAATGTCCGCTCCAGAAAGGCAAAACAGTTGGTCAGATGTTCTCCTGCCCGGTCCACTGCCTCGTTACGCTGCTGCTCCCTGGTGTTAAACCACTGACGGATCTCTTCCTCCGCCCCGGCGCCGGAGGCCTGATCCAGGGCCAGCTTCCGCTTCAGCTCCTGCAGCGCCCGGATCACCAGACGCTGCTCACGTTCCTGCTCCGGCGACAGCAGCCCGGCTTCTTTCTTGCCTGCATAGCTGCGCTCTGCTTCCCGGATCTGTGTCTCCAGCGCGTCAGCCGGCTGACTTTTCTCCTCTTCGCCCAGACGCTTCAGCCGTCCGAAAAGTGCCCGCTGCACTTCCAGTGCCTCCGCGTAACCGCGGAACTCCTGATCCAGGCTGTCCAAAAGCAGACCCAGGAGGCTCAGTTTCTCATCAAAGGGCGCGGTTTTTAAGCTGCTTTCTCCCTCTTCCAGCCGTCCCGCCAGGATTTCCTGCACCTGATAGACCGTTTTATAACGGTTGTACAGTTCGTAATATGTGGCGTAATCCCGGGCAATCTCCGGATCCTGCAGATACTGCACGCAGAGTTTTTCATCCACCGGCCGCCCCATTTCTTCGTAAACAGTCAGAATCCGGGACAGATCCTCCCAGCCTCTGGCTGTGACAAAATATTTTTCTTCCACATCTGTGCGGATCGAATAAAAGTTCTTATTTTTGATCTCCAGATAGGTCAGGATCGAACCGTGTATCCCGGCCTGACGGGCATAAGCCTTCCAGGCTCCGTAATCCGCCTCCACATTGATCCGTTTGACACGGTCCAGGGTCACCAGGTCAAAATCCCGCACCGACCGGTTGTACTGCGGCGGATTGCCCGCGGTCACCACGATAAATCCGTCCGGCACCTTGTGGCTGCCGAAGGTCTTGTACTGCAGAAACTGCAGCATGGTAGGGGTAAGGGTTTCCGATACACAGTTGATCTCATCCAGGAAGAGAATCCCCTCCCGGATGCCGGAACGCTCGATCTGCTCGTAGACCGAAGCGATGATTTCACTCATGGTATATTCGGTTACGGAATAGGTCTTCCCGCCGTATTCCCGCTGGGAAATATACGGCAGACCGATGGCGCTCTGCCGGGTGTGATGGGTGATGGTATAGGACACCAGATTGATGCCGCACTCTCTGGCCACCTGCTCCATAATCGCGGTTTTTCCGATGCCGGGCGGTCCCATTAAAAGCACCGGCCGCTGGCGCTCCACGGGAATTTCGTAAGCACCGGTTTCATCCTTTTTCAGGTATGCCTGTATCGTATTGATGATCTCTTCTTTTGCTTCTTTAATGTTCATACATGCTCTCTCCATTCTGTCTCCCGGTTATTCTTCCAGATACAGCCGCATGGCCCAGTCCGGCACATCCCCGTCATTCATTTCCTCTTCCGGATGAAAGACAAAGGCGGTGGCATAGTCGGTGGGATGAGTCGGATAAATGCCGAATCCGTCCGTAAAATACAGCAGTCCCTTCAGATGCGGCAGCTGCCCCTGTCTGCGCAGCCGGGCAACATAGGAAAATACCGGCCGGAAATCTGTCCCGTAGCCCCCCTTCATATGAAACCCCTTCGCGTAGGTCTCCATCTGCCGGACATCCGTAATTTTCACATCCTTCTGCACCTGATCGTCACATTCCAGAATCCGGATCTCCACTTTGTGGAAAAAATTTTCCTGCCGGGCCAGCAGGTCCGCCGTATCATTCAGAAATTTCTGCACCAGGCGGTCCTGGCAGGAAGCGGACGTATCAATGGCAATCACCAGTTCATCCACCCGGCGGACTTCCCGGAATTCATTTTCCTCAATCAGCGGTACATTTCCATACAGTTCCATGCCATAGTTGTAAAATCCGTAATCAAAGGAATCCGGATCCACAGAAGCCTCCTCCCGGACAACGGAAAATCTTCGCAGAAACTCCCGGTAATCCCGCCGTTTCCGTGTGGTGACCGCCAGCATCCGGGACAGGCTCCCGGTGTCGGCGGACGCTTCACTTCCCTGCATCTCCAGCTCGGATGCAATCCTTCTGGCATGCTCCTTCCACCGTTCTTCCAGTTCTGTCCGGCGCAGCACCGGCGGGACAGTCCCTCCGTCTGCCGGGGCCCGGTGATTCCGGTCTGCGGAGGCATTCTGCTTCCTCCCGTCTGCCGGTTTTCCCGCCGGATCCCGGTCGGCTCCGGACTTCTGTGGAGAGTCCCCCTCTCCTGACGGCTGTTTTTCTGAATCTTCCTCTGTTCCAGACCTCTGTGAAGAATTCTGTTCTTCCGATGATCTGTCCGCTCCAGACCCCGGCCGGGAATTCTCTCCTGCCGTTTTCGGTTCCCCCGGACCTCCATGATCTCCGGTCTTCTGCGGATCATCCCCACCTGCCGCTTTTTGTTCCGGACGGGGGCCTCCATCTGGCTGTCCCTCTCCGGCCTTCTGCTCCTCCAGACGCTCCCAGAAGGAATGGTCATCGGTCTGAAATTCCTGCTGCAGCTTAAGATACAGCGGATAATCCTCCCGGCATCCCAGAAAATACTGATAGATTTTCTCCGCGGTCAGAACCCGTACCTCCGCCTTCAGCCGGGCATACCACTCTTCCCGAAAATCCGACGGCGTCCTGCGGACCGCCGGACTTTCCATCGTATCCAGCACCGATTCTGCCGCGATGTCACAGGCCAGGTTCCACAGATCTTCCCGTTTCTGTGTGCCGGCAGCGCTCATATGCCGGAACAGGCAGTGCAGAATCATATGCACATACGCCCGGTTCAGCATATACGGATGCTCCAGATAGACTTCCATCACCCAGCGGGGATTAAAACGGATAGTTTCTCCATCGGTTCCCACGGTCCGGGTGGACAGATCCGCCTCATAGCCCAGACTGTCCAGCGCCACACCGAAGAAACGCATGGACAGATACAGCTCTGTCCGGGACGCGTTCCATATCTTTTTTCCGATTGCCTCCAGCTGCTCTCTGGTATTCATGCTTCCTCCTTACCGGCTGCCGTCTTACAGGGAAAAAGTCTCCCGCTTCCTGCCCACAGCTCCTTTCCTGCGGTCATATTCCATCAGCAGACCGCAGATCTCTGTCTGTCTTTCCCGGGAAGCCTCCCGGATCCCATACTGCACGGCCTCTTCAGCCAGCAGCTCCATCCGCGTCAGCACGCCCGTCCGCTCGCTGTCTCCTGCCCCAATCAGGATCCGCAGGGCGTCTATCCCGTGTTCCCGGAGAAAGTCCCGGTACTGCTCTTTTGCTTCTTCCAGCAGTTCTTTTGGATACATCAGGCGGTTGAGCGCGATCTCCACCGCAGTGTCCGTATCATAGCTGGAAATCCGAAAAAACAGCCGGTCATACCGGCGGAAATCAATTCCGTCCCGGGAGACACATTCACGGAAGGGATATCCGGCTCCCTCGATTTTGTGATGAATCGCCCGGGCCATGGTATCTTCCTGAAAGTTGTATACATATTCCGGAAACGTCAGACGCACCATTTCCCGGGAATTTCCATCCTCTATTTCCAGCTGAAACGTCACCTGGCGGTCATTGTCTCCCAGAAGCTCATGCAGAATCCGGTAGTTTTCCCGCTGCATCGTGACCGATATTTCCGACAGGTTCCGGCACTGCCGGATCACGCCGTCATAGTAATCCTCCACGCTGTCCGTCATGCTCAGCCGTTCCAGGCGGGGACAGTGATAAAAAGCAAACCCTTTCAGCTGCCTGACAGACCCGGGAATGCGGATTTCCCGGAGATCCTCCCGGCGGGAAAATGCATTGGATCCCACGCTCCGCACAGGGATTCCGTCGACTGTCTCCGGAATCACCAGCACTTCCGTTCCCGGATCCGCCCCGGTAATCTCCATATATTCCCCGTCTTTTCCCTGTCTTTTTTCCGCTGTAACTGCCACTTTTTCCTCCCGGCGGTAATTTTCCGCCTGTATTCCGCCCCAGAACTGATTCTCTGACCGCAGCGCTGATTTCCTGGCCGCAGCGCTGATTCCCTGGCCGCAGCGCTGATTCCCTGACTGCGGAACTGATTTGCCGGCTGCAGAACCGGTTCCCGCGCCCTGTCTATTTCCTGAAAAATCTGCTATAACTGTTATTAGCCCAACGAACAGAACTCATTCCAGAAAGGATCTCCCATGGAACGCATCTTTACTTACACGATCCCCGCGGAAGCAGACGGAATGGACACTGCTGCCTTCCTTCTGTCCCGCAGCTATACCCGACAGATTCTCATCGGACTCAAGAAAGATGAGCGGGGCATTACCGTCAACGGCGCCCACGCCGGTGTCCGGAGGATTCTGCATACCGGAGATGTGCTGCAGACGGTATTTTCGGAAGAAGCCTCTCCGGGCGTCCGTCCGGTGTCTCTTCCCTGCCGCATCCTCTATGAAGACGAGGATCTGCTGCTGGCAGACAAGCCCGCCGATATGCCGGTTCACCCTTCTGTCAACAACCATGACAACACCCTGGCTAACGCGTTGGCCTGGCACTATCAGCAGGCCGGCATTCCCTTTACCTTCCGCTGCATCACCCGGCTGGACCGGGATACCACCGGACTGGTGCTCCTTGCCAAAAACAGGCTGGCCGCTTCCATCCTGAACCGTGCCCACGCAACTATACAAAAAACCTATCTGGCGATCTGTCAGGGACGTATCCCCTGCGCCGGTGTCATAGACGCTCCCATCGCCCGGGTACAGGGGTCTGTGATTGCCCGCTGTGTTGACTTTGCCCGAGGAGCCCGGGCGCTGACCCGCTACTCCCGGCTCTTCTATGATCCGGAAAAGGACCTGTCCCTGGCACACCTGATCCCGGACACCGGCAGAACCCACCAGATCCGCGTCCACATGCGCCATATCGGGCATCCGCTGATCGGCGATTTTCTCTACAATCCGGGAAATACCGCCCTGGGCCGCCAGGCGCTCCACTGCTTCGGCCTGGACTTTGTCCATCCGATCACCCGTCAAAAACTGCACCTTTCTTCCCCGCTGCCCGAAGATATGCGCGGCTGTCTTGCCGCAGTTCCCGCTCCGTTCTCCGGCCGCTGAAGCGGCACTGTCCGCAGCCACACGGTCTGCGGCTGCACAGTTCCGGAATGCACGGCGGCTCTCTCTGCGGCCGCACGGTTCCGGAATGCACGGCAGCTCTCTGCGGCCGCACAGTTCCGGGCTGCGCGGCCTGTATCAGTCCTGTGTCAGCTACCGGAGACAGATATAGACCATATCCGCCGCATAGACCAGAAGCATCACAATTCCCTCTTTGCGCACAATTTTTCTGGAGCTGGCAGCAAACATCCATACCAGCAGGCTGGCCCCCAGCAGAATAATCGTATCGATCATGTTCTCCGTGCCGTATCCCATGGGGCTGATGGCTCCGGATACGCCCAGAATCAGAAAAACATTAAAAATATTGGAACCCAGCGCATTACCCAGCGCCAGGTCCACCTCGTTCTTCCGGGCGGCGGTCACAGAAGTCACCAGTTCCGGCAGACTGGTACCGATGGCCACAATCGTCAGGCCGATAAGGTTCTGACTCAGTCCGAACTGCGCCGCAATGGCACTGGCCGCGCCTACCACCCAGTCTGAGCCCAGAATGATTCCCGCGATTCCCAGACCAATATACAGAATGCAGCGCCATACCGGAATCACCCGGATATCCTCGCTGACTTCCTCTTCTTCCAGCTCCAGTTCCGCTGCTTCCGGCGAAAACTCCGTCAATGCCGCTTTTCTGGCCTTTAACGCAGAGCGCACCATCAGGATCAGAAAAATCACAAACAGCGCGCTTAAGATCACACCATCCGCATGTCCGATGGTCATTCCGCCGATCCCCAGCGCAAACAGAAGGATGGTGCTGATAACAGACACCGGGAAATCTCTCTGCAGCGTATTTTTCTGTACCGTTACCGGTACAATCAGCGCGCAGACACCGATCACCACCGTCAGATTAAACAGGTTGGAACCCAGCACATTGCTGACCGCCAGTTCATTGTTGCCTGCCATGGAAGCGGTCAGGCTGACGGCCAGTTCCGGCAGGCTGGTGCCCATTGCCACAATGGTCAGGCCGATGATCATGGCCGGTACATTCAGCTTTTTCGCAATGCTGGAACTTCCCTCGACAAACAGATCGGCGCCTTTGATCAGTAAGACAAAACCGATCACCAGAAATACCACTGCCAGCAGCAGATGATTCGAAAAATCCATATACGTTCTCTCCTCTTTTCAGATCTTAATTCTGCCCGGATCCGGACAGAAAGCGGCTCTTCCGGCTCTTTCGCTTTCTGCGCAGAATCCCGCCGGAAAATCTTATGAGAGATATCATACCACGGAATTCAATTTTGGGACAATGAAACAATCAAAAAAAAGAGCTGCCCGGTTTTCTCGTCACCAGACAGCTCTATGAATGAAATTCTAGAAGCTTCACTATATAACCTCTCTTTCTATGGATTTTTACTTAACAGCTATGGACTTCTTCCTTTCATAACGAATTCCTCTCCTTGATACAAGATCATTGTCAACATCCCGATTCATCATCAGAACTCTTGTCATTCTCTTGTCAAACAATTCATCCCATTGGTCCGGTCCTCCTGTCAAGTAGTACAAAAGATATAGTAGACGTCTTTTTGAAAAAAGTTATCTCTGTTTCTTTTGTGACTTTATTGTATCACCATAAAAACAAGATGTCAAATAGTTTTCTATTATTTTTTATTTTATTTTTAAGTTGTGTGTTTATTGTGTCATTATCTGTGTTTTATCAGTTATATTTCCGCCGTCTCAGATCTGCTCCGCTCCGGCTGATCCTTTCTTTTCCGGATCCCTCGTTATCTGGATTCCTTTTTCCGAATCCTTCTGTGCGAATCCCTCGTTTCAGATTCTTCTTTCCGAATCCTTCTATTCGAATCTCTTGTTCAGGATTCCTCCAGTTTCAAAATGCGGTACAGCTGATCATGGAGATGCACCATATCTTCCCGTCTCATATGGAGACAGCCTGCCAGCTCCAGGGGAATCTTTTTCACCTTTTCTTTCATGGCCCGTCCCTGGTCCGTCAGGGAGATAAGTACCACCCGTTCATCCTCTTCGCTCCGGCTGCGGGTCACATACCCGGCTTTTTCCATTTTTTTCACTAACGGCGTCAGGGTTCCGTTGTCCAGGAACAGCTTGCTGCCGAGCTCGCCCATGGAAATGCCGTCCTGCTCCCACAGCACCAGAAACACAATATACTGGGTATAAGTCAGTCCCAGTGGTTTTAAGTAGGGTGTATATCTGCCGGTAACCAGCCGGGCTGCCGCATACAGCGGAAAGCACAGCTGGTTTTCCAGTTTTAATGCTTCATCGGGATTGTATTCCTGTGTCATCACTATCTGCCTCTTTCTCTATCCGATATATGCGGCCGCTGCCAGGGCCGCCACTGCTCCGTCCGCCGCCGCGGTGGTCAGCTGGCGCACATCCTTGGTCCGGCAGTCACCCGCGGTAAATACACCCGGGGTATTGGTCCGGCAGTCTTCTCCGGCCTGGATATATCCTTTGCCGTCCAGATCGGTAATATTGGAGAAGACATCATTCACCGGCATCTGACCGATGGCCACGAACAGTCCGTCCACTGCCAGCTCCGTCAGTTCCCCGGTTTTTACATTGCGCAGCACCAGCCCTGTCAGCCGATCCTCCGCCTTCAGGGAATCAATGACAGAATCCAGGAGAAAGACTACATTGTCCCGTTTTCTCAGACGCTCCACATCCTGCTCATCCCCGCGGAACTGATCTCTCCGATGAATCAGGTAGACTTTCTCGCAGACATTGGACAGATAAGCCGCGTCTTCCAGTGCCGTATTGCCGCCGCCGTAGACCGCGGTCACTTTGCCGCGGTAAAACATTCCGTCGCAGGTCGCGCAGTAGGAAATGCCTTTCCCGATCAGCTCTTCCTCCTTCTCCAGTCCCATGGGCCGGTTCTTTGCTCCGGTGGCCAGGATCACTGCCTTGCAGGGGTACGCATTCTGCGCGGTATGCACCACCTTGTGATCCCCCAGGTCCTCCACAGAAGTCACTGCCTCATAGGCCAGTTCCGCGCCCAGATCTGTCGCCTGCTGCTGCAGACCTGTCACAAATTCAAATCCGCTGATATGAGGGATTCCCGGATAGTTCTCAATTTCCGGCGTATTCAGAATCTGTCCGCCGATCATATTTCCTTCCAGAACCAGCACACTCTTGCCGGCCCGTACTCCGTAAATTGCCGCGCTCAGTCCTGCCGGACCGCCGCCGATGATAATAATATCTTTCATTCTGCTGCACCATTTCTTTCTGCATTCCAAAACTGTCCGCCGGAACTGCCGCTCTGTTCTGAAAAATCCCGGCGCCCTGTCCCGTTTTTCCCGGGAAGCGCCGGGATCTCTCCCACACGGTACGTTCTTTCTGAATATTTATGCGTTTACCAGTTCCAGAATCTTTTCTTTCGGAATAAATCCGACGCTCCGGTTCACTTCCTTGCCATCTTTGTATACAACCAGACAGGGAATGGATGTGATGTTATGGGACACTGCCAGATCCATCTGATCCTCTGTATCCACACTTGCCACCTTGAAATCAACCGCTTCCTCTGCCAGCTGATCAATGACCGGCGACAGCATCTTGCAGGGGCCGCACCAGCTTGCCCAGAAATCAATGAGAACCGGTTTGTCTGACTGTAATACTTCCTGTGCGAAATTCTCTTTTGTTAATTCAATCTTTGCCATAGTGATGATCTCCTTTCATCTGTCTGTCGGACTGCCCGGCAGCCGCCGTCCGGAAAAAAATGCAGTACCTCCGATCTGTGAGCGATTGTTTTCTGCCGATGTTTCCTGAGGAACTTTCAGTGGCTGCATTTGCGTTTCTTTTTTCTATGGTTCAATTATATTTTACTCAATATAGTTTGTCAATATTATTTTTTAAATTAAGTAACACTCGTAGTTGTACCTGTTACTTTTCCACTCTCTTATCCTCCGCCCTGCACAGGTCGCTCAGAAAACATTCCCCGCATTTCGGCGACCGGGCCGTGCAGATCGTGCGCCCCAGGGTAATGATCTGCATGTTATAGCTGATCCAGTGGTCCTTCGGCAGCTTTTTCATCAGATCGTACTCAATCTTTTCCGGATCCTGTTCCTTCGTAAATCCCAGCCGGTTGGAGATCCGTTTCACATGGGTATCCACCACGATGCTCGGGTCTTTGTAAATGTTTCCCCGGATGACGTTGGCTGTTTTCCTGCCCACACCGGGCAGAGAAATCAGATCTTCCAGGGCAGACGGCACCTCCCCGCCGAAATCGCTGATCAGCTTCCGGGCGCAGTTAATGATATTTCTGGCCTTATTCCGGTAAAATCCGATGGAACGGATATCCTGTTCCATCTCTTCCACATCCGCCTCCGCGAACTTCTGAAGAGTATCGTATTTCTGATAGAGATCTTTCGTCACAAGATTGACTCTGGCATCGGTGCACTGTGCGCTCAGGATTACCGCGATCAGCAGCTGCCAGGCGTTTTCATGGTTCAGATAGCAGATCTGTTCCGTTCCGTATGCCTCGTCCAGGCGTCTTAAGATTTCTCTGGTTCGTTTTGCGATTGCCAATTTTTTATCCTCCTGATTTCCGCCATCCCGGTCAGCGGGCTGCGATGTTCATAATCAAATAACAGGCAGATTTCTCCGGCCCCGTCGTCCGGCCCCGGCCTGCCGCCGCGGTCTGCCGCGCCAGTTCCTGCTGTCGGTTTTCCTTCTGTCGGTTTTCCCGCTGCTGTTTTTCCTTCTGCAAGTTTTCCCTCTGTCGATGTTCTTGCTGTCGATGTTCTTTCTGCCGATGGTTCCGCTTCCGGAAGAAGCTGCTGCCCTTCCAGCCAGCGGATGAATGCCGCTGAGAATACTTCCATATGAATATACTTTCCATCCAGTCCGTGTTCTCTGCTGTAGGTCCGGAAGGCACCCCGCAGGCTCCGTATTTCCCGTGCCCATTCCGGGCGTTTTTTCAGATTTTCCCTGCTGTACAGGTCGTAGAGCACTGCTTCTGACGCCATTCTTTCCATCTCTGCCGTGTCCGGAGTGCTCTTCTCATCATCTGCAGCAGCCGGACTGCGCTTCCCATCGTCTGCCCCGCCCGTACTGTGTTTTTCATCGTCTGCAGCAGCCGGACCGCTTTTCGCATCGCCTGCCGCATCTCCGGATGCCCCCTGCTCACAGAGCAGAAAAAACTCCAGAAGCATCCGGCTGCGCTTCGGCCGGCTGACGGATCCGCCTTCCGGGCAGCACTGCCGTTCATAGCGGGCCAGGGCCAGAAACATCTGGTAGGCACTGGAGAAAAAGGTTTCCAGCAGACGAATGGACGCCGGATACTGTCCGCTGTTATAATAAATCTCCAGCATTGCCTCCACGTCCTTGATTTCCAGCAGTTCCTCATAACGGATCCATTGGGTCCGCATCACTTCATAGGGCGGCGAGGCGTGGAACAGAATGCCGTATTTTTCCGCTTCCGCATACATCCGGGAGCCTTTCAGCACTTTCAGAAAACCCAGCTGCAGCTGCTCCGGCTTCAGGGCGTAGATTTCATCAAAGGAACGGGCAAACCGCTCTTTTCCTTCATAAGGCAGGCCCGCGATCAGATCCAGATGCTGATGGGCTTTGCCGGTCTTCTGTATCGCCCGCACTGCCTGCTTGAGCCGCTGCAGATCCATGCTGCGGCTGACTTCCCGGATGGTCTCCGGATTGGTGGTCTGCACCCCGATTTCAAACTGCACCAGTCCCGGACGCATCCGAGCCACCAGCTCCACCTGTTCCGGACGCAGCAGATCCGCGCCGATTTCAAAGTGAAAATTGGTCACACCGTTGTCATGCTCCGCCAGGTAGCTCCAGATGGCTGTGGCCCGCTCTGCCCGGCAGTTGAAGGTGCGGTCTACGAATTTTACCTGCTGCACCCTGCGGTCCAGAAAAAACTGCAGCTCCTGAAAGACCAGGGGCAGGCTCCGTTCCCTGAGGTTCTGGTCCGCGGAAGAAAGACAGTAACTGCAGGAATAGGGACATCCCCGGCTGGACTCGTAATAGATGATCCGATGGGCAAAATCGCCCGGGGAGGCTGCCATGGATTCATAGCAAAACGGCAGGTCATCCATCCGTATGGGCGGCCGGGATCCGGTATACACCGGATCGCCGAACGCATTGCGCAGCACCAGCCCCCGGATGTTTCTTCTGCCGTCTTCCGGATGTTCCGGCAGCGGCGCTTCCCCACACGCAAAGGCCGCCTTTCTGCATGCTTCGGGCATCTGCCCGAGATACCAGCGGGCCAGTTCCAGGAAAGTCTCTTCTCCTTCTCCCGTCAGAATCCCGGTAACTGCCGGATGATTCCGCAGATACTGTTCGGATTCATAAGACACTTCCGGTCCGCCGACCCAGATCGGCACCCGGGGACAGAGTCTGTGGTATTCCTGCGCCAGCCATGCCACCAGTTCCGCGTTCCAGATATAGACAGAGAAAAACAGGACATCCGGCCGCTTTTCATAAATCGCGCGAAAAATATCCTCTCTCTGCTGATTAATGGTGGCAATCAGGGCCTCTGTGCGGATCCCGCGCTTCTCCGCATAGGCCCGCAGGCTGCTGACAGCCAGATTGCTGTGGATATATTTTGCGTTAATTGCAGTCAGTAACAGCTTCATGGATTTGCGTTTTTCTCCTGTGGGTTTCATAATAGATAAGAATTCTATTTATCATAGCATGATTTGACCCGGATTGCATCCAGAGCTCCCGGATCTTTCGGAAAGGAGTCTTTTCCCGATGGTACATCCATCTGATCTGTTTAATGTGAATTTTTACAAAAAAGAAGTCTTTTACGGCAGCGACTGCGGCATGCATTACCGCCTGTCCCGGGAAGAAGTTTCCGCGGCGCCGGCCGGTTCCCCTGCCGCTGCAGAAGACGGCAGCGCCGCGCCGGAAGCGGACTCCGACGCCTCATCCAACGCGCAGGCGCCAGAAGAGGCGCCTGCCACCCGCACCGTCTTCCGGCTGATCACCTGGCCCGGCCCGTATAATTTTGCCCACACGCCGGAGGAAAAGAAAAAGACAAAAGAGTTTCCCTTTTCCAATGATGCCCTGACAGAGATCGCCGATTATCTGAATGCGGAACACGCGGCATATTATGAAGATTAACTGACGGAAACGGAGCAGGGCATATGCGAACTTACCGAAGCGACAATGAACTTTTTCGGCGCTGCGATCATTTTTATCTGTTTGAACTGCTGATTTTCTCAGCGGGAATGATGGGCGCCTATACCTATATGATGCGGGGCCAGGTCTTCTGCAACGCCCAGACCCTGAATGTGGTCATGATGGCCATCGAACTGGGGCAGCGGCACTATGAACAATCCGCCTACTATCTGATCCCCATCGGCGCCTATCTGGCCGGCGCCATTGTGGCGGAATTTCTGCCGGAGCGCACCCGAAATAAGTACGCCATCCACAGCGGCGTCTATATTATCGCGCTGGAAATGGCGGTGCTTGCCCTGATCGGGTTTGTTCCACTTAGCGCGCCGGACCAGATCGCGCAGGTGGCGGTAAATTTTATTGCTTCCATGCAGTTTACCAACTTCCGCAAATCCGAAGGCTATCCCATGGCCACCACATTTGCCACCAATCATCTGCGCCAGATCGGCATCGCCATCGTGGACTACCGGCGCACCAGGGATCTTCAGTACCGCAGACGGCTCTTCAAGCATCTCCGGATGCTGCTGATGTTTTTCGCCGGCGCCACCGTGCTGTCCCTGGCTACCGGATCACTGCAGGAACGGGCCATCTGGCTGGCCCTGATTCCGCTGACGGTCTGCTTTATCATTCATCTCTGGGCCGATCTCGGCTGAAGAGCGAAAAAGAGCCGGAAGAGAACGCGCAAACATTCTCTTTCGGCTCTTTTCGCGCGGGAGCTGCTCCCGCATTGGTTGATATGGGATTGTGCCGGTCTGAAACCGGAAATCAATAGATAATTGCTCAGTTATTGTCTGAATCAGTCGTGACGGAATCGGTACGGATAATGAATTTCACCTTGCCGTCCATATGATTGGACAGTCTGGTAAAGGTCTTGTATGCTTCTCCTGCGTCCCGCACGGCTTCCATGTGGTTCACCAGTTCTTTCACATCCCCGTTGTAGGAATCCACCAGTTTCTTGATGCCTTCCTGATCCAGTTTGGTCAGGTTTTTGCTGAGCTTTCCGGCTCCATCTGTCACCTGTCTGGATCCGCTGGCCAGGGAAGCGGCCCCCTTCTTCAGAGTCACGGTGCCCTGATTCAGTTTGGATGCGCCTTTAAAGAGCGACAGCGCGCCGGTATCCAGCTTTCCTGTGCCGTTCTTTAAGGTAATGACGCCTGTGTTGACTTTTTCGGCGCCGCCTGCCAGCTGTTTTGCGCTGCCGGCTAAGGTATCTGCGCCGCTGTTCAGCTTCCGGTTATTCCCCGTCAGCTCACCTGCGCCGCTGTTCAGCTGATTGATTCCGCTCATCAGTGCCGGCGCGGACTGATTTAACTCTTTCAGTCCACCGGACAGTGGTTGAATTCCCTCCTGATACAGCTGATCGATTCCTTTGCTTAATTTGGCGGTACCCTCTACCAGTCCGCCGGACTTGATCCCGGCTGCCACAGATTTCTTGGTGCTGTCCACAGCGCCTGCCGCGCTCTTGCCTGCAGTATCTGCCAGCGTGCTCATGAGTTTCTCTGCAATCGGGTCCGTATCGATCGACGCGGAAGATGCTTTTTTCTTAATGGACGCGGTAATGCCTGCGGCCACCTGGTCCGATGCCTTGTCGACGGTTCCCTGATCCACCTTCTGCATTGCAGCCACTGCCGCGTCTGCCTGGGCTTCTGTCAGCCCCGCATTGCTCATCAGGGACTTTTTCACTGCTGCCACTGTCTGTTTGTATTCCGAAGAAGAAAATGCCTGGCTGTAGCCCTGCTTCACACCGGCGGCAATCTCACTGCCTGTCTGATCCGAAGTCAGCTCGGAAACAGCCGAAGCCATGGCCTTGGATACCGAACTGTCTACCTGATTCTTTACCGCTTTTTTGTTTTCGGCGGTATTGACCTGCGCAGCCGCTGCCTGATAGGCTTTCTTCTGCTCTGCCTCTGTCGCGCCGCCGCTCAGATTTTTATACAGGGAGTTCACACCGGAATCCAGTTTGCCGGCGCCTTTGACCAGGCCATCCTCCCCTTCAAAATATCCCTGCACTTTCGTGGCGCCCTCCGCCAGCTCTTTCACACCCTTCGGCAGACTGCTGGTTTTGCTCTTCAGGGTTTCAATTCCCTTTTTCAGTTTTGTCACGCCGCTGGTATACGCGCTGATTCCGGAGCGCAGGGACTGTGTCCCCTTGCTGAACTTCCCGGCGCCGGAAGACAGTTCCGCTGTGCCGGACGCCAGTTTGGAAGCGCCGGAATCCAGTGATTTAGTTCCATTCCGCAGTGTGCCCGCGCCGGACTGCAGCGCAGAGGTACCATTTGCCAGGGTTCCGGTGCCGGCGGAGAGTTTTTCGGCTCCATCCGATACTTTTCCGGCTCCTTTGTACAGCGCGGAAGCACCGTCCGCCAGTTTGCCGGAAGCGTCAGACAGATCATCCACCACATCATCCAATTCGGAAGTGTCCAGTGTCTTGTCAAAGTTCAGGTCACTCATGATATCCGGCATCGCACAGGTCATGGTCATATCCAGGGAAAAGTCCTTCACATCCGCCGTCACTTCCACGTAATCCGGAATGTCAATGTCTTTTTTGAAATCCTCATCGGTTACATCCAGGCTCTTTTCCAGTCCCGGGAAAGCGTAGCCGATGACCGCGCTCCGGCTGCCGTTGCTGATCGCTTTTCCGTTTTCCACTTCAATATTGCTGAATTTGTCATTGTCCAGCAGCAGACCGCTGATCACGGTAAAGGGTACGTAGACGTCATAGTCCTTTCCCTTCTCTTTCACCGTCTTTTTCGCCTTGTTGGTATAGTCCAGACGGATCTTCACTTTGCCGCTTTTTCCCGCCAGCTGCTCCGGACTGATTTCCTTCCCGTCCAGGTAGTAGGTCACTTTCACCTGAATGGGGGACTCTTCCTCCGTCTTGCCCTGGTAGTAAATGTCATTGCCCTCCGCCTGCCAGGTCAGCTGATCCCCGTTCCGGGTAAATTTCTCATTTCCTTTGACATTCTCAATATCCGTCAGGTTGGAAGTGTCGGAAATTTCTGACTTGCCGGATCCGTTTTTCAGCCAGTCGCTGACAATGGTCTGGGTAGTTTTGCCGGAAGCATTCGCGATCAGGTATACGGTCTCTTCCTTCCCGTTGGTCATATCGCTGCTTTTTGAAGAGGTGTCCGCCGCGTCCTTGATGATATCTTTTAATACTTTCTCCGGGCTTTTCGCGCCGGCGGCGTTGTTCTGTTCAATCGTACCGCCGGTTACCGCTGTGGCTGCCGGACTCAGGCAGTATACCGCGCCTCCGGCTGCCGCCATTACCACTGCCAGCGCTGTCGTTCCCGCTTTGACTGTCATTTTCTTTTTATTCTTTTTATTACTGATGCGCTTCAACTTTACCGCCTTCCTTTCTTTCCGTTTCTTCTTTATCCGATTTTTTCATTCGAAATCCCACGCTTGTGGCGCAGATGACCCGGTCAAACACCATAAACCAGGCTGGCAGGATAAAGATAACTGTAAGCATACTGATGATTGCCCCCCGTGCCATCAGTGTACAGAGGGAACTGATGATATCCACATTGGAATATACGCTGACACCGAAAGTAGCGACGAAAAAGCTCAGCGCGCTGACCAGAATGGACTGGGCTGACATCCGGACAGCGATTTCTATGGACGTTCGCTTGTCTTTGCCTGAAAACCGCTCCATCTTGTACCGGTTGGTCAGCAGGATCGCGTAGTCTACCGTGGACCCCAGCTGAATGGTTCCGATGACAATGGATGCGATAAACGGCAGGGACGCTCCTGTAAAGAACGGGATGCCCATGTTGACAAATATGGCAAATTCGATCGTGGACACCAGGATAATCGGCAGGGATATGGATCGGAACACAAAGGCCACGATCACAAAAATCAGCACGATGGACACCGCATTGACCACGTTGAAGTCATGGTTGGTAATCCGGATCAGGTCATTCGTTGCGGAAGCCTCTCCCACGACCATCGCCTTGCTGTCATAGGAATGGACGATTTTCTGCAGCTGCCTGCACTGCCGGTTGGCCTGATTGCTTCCTACCTCATATTCCGAGGTTACCAGCGCGATCTTGTACTTTCCGCTTTCCACATCGGAGAGATATTCCTTCGGTATCAGATTCTCCGGCACTGTGTTGCCCAGGATGGATTCCAGGCTGAAGGCATTGTTAATCCCTTTCACATGTTCCATCTGCTCTACCATATTGTCCTCATCTTTAGCGGACATGCTCTTATTAAACAGAATCACCTGGCTGTTTTCCTGATTGAATTCATCCTTCAGTTTATCGCTGGCCACCACACTCTGCAAAGTCTTCGGCACAGACTTCACCAGATTGTAATAGACGTTGGTATGGTTCTGTCCGTAAAATGCAGGGAAAATCAGCACGCAGAACAGAATGATAAAGACCGGGAATTTCTTTACACTGAACCGTGACACCTTGCCCACATCCGGCAGAAGCACTTTGTGTCTGGTCCGAATCAGCGCCTTGTCAAAGATCAGGATGAAAGACGGCAGGATTGTCACACATCCGATGACACCGAATACCACACCCTTGGCCATGACGACGCCAAGGTTCAGTCCCAGGGCAAATGTCATAAAGCACAGGGCGATAAACCCGGCAATGGTCGTAATGGAACTGCCGATGACAGAGACAAAAGTCTTCTGAATCGCCACTGCCATGGCTTCCTTGTGATCTTCGTAATGATCCCGTTCTTCCTCATAGCTGTGCCACAGGAAAATGGAGTAATCCATGGTAACGCCAAGCTGCAGCACCGCGCAGATCGCCTTTGTAATATAGGACACATCGCCCAGAAACGCATTGGTGCCCAGGTTGTACATGATTGCCATGCCGATGCTCAGCAGGAAAAACACCGGAACCAGGAAAGAATCCATGGTCAGCGCCAACACGATAAAGGACAGGATCACGGCGATCACCACATACACCGGCGCCTCTTTGTCCGTCAGATTTTTGATATCCAGCACCACAGCAGACATTCCGCTTAAAAAGCACTGTTTGTTGGAAATGGCCCGGATGTCTTCTACCGCCTGCATCGTTTCCGTGGAAGACATGGAACTGTCATAAATAATAAACATCAGCGTGCCCTTGTCGCTCATGAAAATCTTCCGCGCCTTGTCCGGAAGAATCTCCGTGGGAACACTGATGTCTGCCACATCATCGTACCAGAGTACTTTTTTTACATGGTTTACCTTCTCAATTTTGGATTTCAGTTTCACGACATCCTTATTGCTCATTCCGTCCACGACAAAGGTGGAAAAAGCACCGGTCCCGAACTCATCCAGCATGATGTCCTGTCCCTTCATCGAATCGATCGATTTCGGAAGATAAGACAGGATGTCATAATTCACCTTGGTGTGAATATAACCGAACAATGACGGAACCAGAAGAACGATACCCAAAATGAGGATCACAAACCTGGATTTTACAATCCCCTTACTCAGCTTCTTCATTTTTCACGCTCCCAAATTCAAATCAATAAGTATCAACCAACGGAAGCACCTTTCTTCCGTGGCTCTATGGTAAAAAAAAAACAATCATTGGTGAATATCCAATGATTGTTTTCTGTCTCTTTTTTCCATGCATTTTATATTAAATGTATTGATCAAAAATACATTTTCTATGCATTGTATCTATTTTATGCTATATTGCGTCGGATAATCGACGCTATGTTTATCATTTTGGTTCGAACTGCTCCAGATCCCGCATCAGATCCACCAGCGAACGGGAAATGATAAACCCATAGACATCCGTCAGCTCCTCCGGCGTCAGTTCCATGCCGCTGCGAATCCAGGACAGCAGCACATATGTCATGGATTTGGCATAATACACCGAAATATGCTCCGGTGTCAGCCATCGGTTCTTTAATTTGTATCCTTTCATCTGTTCTTTCAGCATACCGCTTAAGATCAGTGAAATCGCCTTCTCCACCATACTTTCAAAGGAATTCTGTCCCTCCAGCCGGGCCACATGCATGTAAAATTCCTTTTCCTTCAGAATATTATGGAAAATCAGCCACAGGCTCTCATTCATCATTCCGCTGGCCAGCATCGGCTGCACCGGCACCAGGATGTCATGCACCAGAATCCATTCCAGCAGGTTGTACTTATCCTGGAAATGATTGTAGAAGGTCGGGCGGATCACGCCGGCGCCGTCCGTAATCATCTGAATGGTGATTTTGTCGATGGGATGCTGGCAGGCCAGCCGTTTGAAGCTGTCGGCAAGCTTCTGGTCTGTGGTCTTGTCTTCGGACTGCTGTCGCATGGCTTACGCTCCTCCTACTGCTGCTTTTTCAGGATCACGGCAGAATATTTCGGCAGGGTTATGGTCAGTACGCCGTCTTCCAGCTGATACTGCACCGGCCGTGTGGAAAAACTTTCCG
>OCVV011328422.1_pt1 | contig 19250 bp, 17 predicted proteins | sample 1539721 | NCBI WGS metagenome assembly OCVV01 (sample SAMN02144230, study PRJEB22623) | gut metagenome | biome: sheep rumen | host: Ovis aries | place: New Zealand
AGCGACCTGGGCCTCAGCAGGCAGGAGCTATCCAGGCTCCGGGTCAAAAAGAGCACCCGCTATTACAACAATCCGAAGAGGCACATGCCAGGAGCGGAGTTTCTGTATCGTGGGGAGCGACACATCGTGAGCGGCCAGATAAGTAAAGGCGCATACTTCCGCGCCGCAGGTGCCGGGACGATCAACTTCCCATTCAGGGAGTGCCGGATCATCAGGCATAACCGGGGGCTGGTCTACATAGCATAGCGCAAAAAAGAAGGCGGCGCATTCATCTCACGACTGAAGTCACGAGTATTCTGCGCCATAGAATAAAAAAGTATAATAAAATGCTGCGGCATTTTCCGCTGTGAACGTTGGGAACACGTATAAGCCAGGAGGTTAACTAATGACAAAAGAAGTATTCAGACTGGGGGAACTTTTTTGCGGGCCGGGCGGGATTGCCTGCGGAGCTCACAATGCAGTAAGCGACGACGGTGAGAAAACAATCACTCATGCGTGGGCGAATGATTTTGATGCAGATACATGTAAAACCTATGCCAAAAACATCTGCGGCGGAAACGATAATACGGTTTTCTGCAAGGATGTCCGGGAACTGGATATCCCGTCACTCGGTCCGATCGATGCTTTTGCATATGGCTTCCCGTGCAACAGCTTTTCAAATGTAGGCGAGCACCAAGGTCTTGAAAATGAAAAATTCGGGCAGCTGTACACGTACGGCGTCGAGGTGTTGAAATATTATCAGCCCCAATGGTTCCTTGCTGAAAATGTGTCCGGGATCCGTTCTGCTGGCGATGGAAGCCACTTCCAGATTATACTGGATGATATGCGGAACGCCGGATACACCCTGGTAACAAATATGTATAAGTTCGAACAGTACGGCGTACCTCAGACGAGGCACAGGATTATCATTGTCGGAATCCGCAATGATCTTGACGCACAAGGAATTAAATTCAAGGTTCCTTCGCCTGAACCATATGCGGGCGTGGATGTTTCAGCAGGTACTGCTCTTGCAAATATCCCTGCGGATGCCCCGAATAATGAAGTGCGCAGACTGCAGGACAAAGTCCGGCTCCGCCTCTCCTATATCAAGCCGGGCCAGAACATCTGGCAGGCAGAAAACCTTCCGCCCGAATTGATGATAAAGACCCGGACGAAGATCAGCCAGATATACAGGAAACTCGACCCTGCAAAGCCGTCATATACCGTAACAGCAGCCGGAGGAGGAGGCACTTTCATGTACCACTGGTCTGATGAACAGCGGGAACTGACCAACAGAGAACGTGCCCGCATCCAGACATTCCCGGACGATTATGAATTTATCGGAAAGTACTCATCTGTACGCAAGCAGATCGGCATGGCTGTACCGCCCAAAGGTGCAGAGATTATTTTCCGTGCCATATTAAATACGTTTGCAGGTATAGATTACCCCTCTATAGAACCGAGCATGTCGTAATGAAGGGAGGGAAACAGCCATGCTGAATTATTGGTGGGTTACGCGCCCAAAGCGTAAGCTGGACAGCGTGCCGGAGGTATTGGCCGCCTTTGCCGATATCTCTCTTAACCAGGAATGGAGCGGCCAGCGAGGAACGCAGATGGCTTATGAAGAAGCCCTTGAAAAAGCAGGATTGAAACGTGTCGGAGCCAGACGGGATCAGTCTGGTTCCGGCGGGCGGACATATGGTGCGTGGCTTGTTTCCTTGGGTCTGATATTTAATGAAACAAAAACAGGCAATATTAGGCTGACGCTTGCGGGAGAAGCAATCATGAACGGTGATTCTCCTGTTGATGTCCTTAAAGGGCAGGTCCTTAAATACCAGTTCCCGTCCGCATTTTCTCTCGGGCGCGGCGTTCAGGTGAGCGAACGGTTCAGGATCCGTCCGTTCAGGTTCCTGCTGAAGCTCCTTTCTGATGACCGGATTGGACGGTATTTGACGCAGGATGAAATCGCTAAGATTGCGGCTGTCGATGCTGTAAACGAGACAACCGCTGTGTATGAGGCTGTCATCCAGAAGATCCTTCGTTTCAGGGAAGTCGGAGACGCCTGTCTGGATCCTGATTTCTTCGAACTGTACAAGCCCGGCCGGGGAGATGTCAATCCGGATCATCCATACAGCCACCTGCAGGATATGGCAAATACGATGATAAACTGGCTGGAATATACGCAGCTTTGCAAGCGTAACGATGACAAACAGCTTGTTATTCTTGAAGAAAAGCAGACCGAAGTCGATGAGATCCTTGCAACTGTCCCGCCGTTTATCGACCGCCCGGCGGACCATGAATTCTTCCAACGCAAATACGGGTTGGATCCGAAGCACCGGAAAGATACACGGAACCTGGAAAAAACAAAGACTGTGACGGCCAGGATTATCGCTGAGCAAAAAATACGCTCTGCCTATATCAGGATCTCCCTGTCAAAACCGATCACCGGTATTACACCTGGGCTGATTGCGGACATAACAGACGAAACGGGCATAACCGCAAGTCTGGTGGAAGAAATCTTGCAGAAGGCGTACCCTCATGGGTCTGTCGGGGCGTTTATGGCCTCGTATTTCGAGATGGCCTTTAAGGGGCGCGATGAATGCACGGAATTCGAAGTAGCTACCACGGAACTCTTCAGGGATGTCTTCGGTTATAACGCCAAACACCTCGGGCAGACAGGCAGTAAGTCCGCGCCGGATGTCCTGCTGCTCTCCGACTCTGATGGATACCAGGCCGTGATTGATAACAAAGCATACAGCAAGTACAGCATAGGCGGAGACCATCATAACCGAATGGTGCATAACTATCTTGAGCGGATCAGTAATTACAGCCCAAGCACATACCCGATCGGCTTCTTCTCTTACATCGCAGGAGGCTTTGGCAAGAGCATTGATAAGCAGATCCAGGAAGAAGTCAGGGAAAGCGGCGTGCATGGCTCCGGTATTACTGTATCCAATTTCATAAAGATGATCGAGAACCAGCAGAGCGGAACGAGGCATTACACGCATGCAGATCTAAGAAACATTTTCGGTCTTGACAGGCAGGTGCTGCTTAAGGATGTATATGAAAGCGGAAGAACCGTTCCCGTCTATCAATCTTCTGCAATTCTTGAAAAGGTCGCAGAACCTGCGCCTGCTTCGTATGGGAGCATTCAGAATGGATGATTTGACCCCAGAACAGCGGAAAAAGAACATGCAGCACATCCGAGCCAATGACACGTCTATTGAGATTAAGCTTCGCAAGGCTTTGTGGGCGGAAGGTATCAGATACAGGAAGAACGACCAGAGTCTTCCGGGAAAACCGGATATCGTGATTTCCAAGCATCAAATAGCAATATTCTGCGATTCTTCTTTCTGGCACGGGCGGGATTTTGACAGCAAAAAACCGGTAGATACTAATCGCAACTATTGGGATGCCAAGATCAGGCGGAATATGCAGAGAGATGCAGAAGTGACCCGAGAACTCCGGGCGATGGGTTGGACTGTGCTGCGGTTTTGGGACTGCGACATTGAGAAGAACATCTCTGAATGTATCCGCGCTGTGAAAGAGGCTGTTTTCGATGAAACCGTTTGGAAAGATGGTAATCCCGATACGCAATATATAAAATGAAATCTTATTAGAAAAGGCTGTCACCATAGCAGTGCGTCAGCTTTTTTTGATGGAAGTAGATGGGTACAAAAAAGGTGCGTATTCGCCTTTCGTGTTCTGAAATGGGGTGAGCCTGCTGCAAAACGGGTGAGATTCACCGTTTTCTAACACGATTAAGCCGTAGATTGCGGAATTTGCCCCCTTTTTGTAGAACTCTTTGCGACAACGACTCCACTTTATAACACGAAAGAGCCCCGAATAGAGAGATGGTTTTTGTAGAATAACTTGAACAGCTGAAAGGACTTGGCTTTAAAATGTACGCGCATGAAAGCAGGTGGTGTTATGCCTAAAATCCCGCTGATTATTGCACCAGAATCCGACGAATTGATGATTTCATACCTCTGGCGTTTAGCACAGCACAATGGATTGGGGCATGTCTCTGACTTATTACAGGGATATATTTGGCCTAACAACGAACTGAGACAGTATCAACGACAAAGAATCAGGGTTGATGCCAACAATATATTTCCAGCATTTTATCAGGCTATTGATATACCACTGGACCAGGTTAAATTTTATCTTGATCATACTATTTACAAAGGCTTAGTGCCGCTAACAAACAGTGGCTGGCATATGCAAATGATCGCACATGCATTTCACAGTAGAACCAATATTGCAGATATTATAGGTGTACCTGACAATATGCTTGATGAATTAAGAATCTGCCCCTGTTGTCAAAAAGAAGATATGGAGACAAAAGGGTTTTGGTATTATCATACATTTCATCATATGCCTGGAGTGACCGTGTGCGCCAAACACCATGTTCCGCTTCAAACCCTGCAGCCTTATTCGGTAAAAGCGCTCGGTTCTGTAAGACCTTTTGATACAGCTAATAAGTTTCAAAATAAAATCGAATCAAGTTTAGAATGGGCGGTGCAATATGCATCATTTGCTGCTTCCTTACTAGACGAACAGATAGACACAGAGATACGAATAAGTCATCAGGCGATACTGAATACATTGAAAAAACAAGGGATGTATGATGATATAGATAAATTGGTACGGCATGCCCATGGTTTAGGGTGCAACACGTTAACAGATAAACAGTTGATTCGCTCTATTAAAACAACAATGCATGGTGGGGACATCGGTATCGCTCGAGCCCAATCTTTATCGTTTATGGTTCTTTGCTTTCCAACAATTCGCGAATACAAAGAGGCTATAAAAGATGTCCCGCAAGATCATATTGATTTAAATACATTTTTATCCTTGATAAACGATCGATACGATGTCAGCGGTGATTTTTATAAACCGTTACTTGAAATGATAAAAAAAGATACCGGTGAACATTTTTTTACAACACTAAAAGGTTTTAATTACGGTTGGCGGGAAAATAGTGCCGATGCGCAAGTATCATCGGTTGAGAAGTTTGAAGAACTCTTTCAAAATGCAACGGATGATTCTTATCAGCTTATATCGAAATTCAAAAGTATGACTCAACCTATCACCGTATTACACAAAACATGCGGAAGTAAATATCAAGTATTAGTAAGAGATTTTTTAATATACGGAAGAAGATGCAACTGCGAACGTTCATATACACCAAAAGAAGCGAAGCAAATAGTAGAACAGCATAAGGGATTCAAATTGATTAGTTATCCAATCGGGAATTATAAACCGTGCGTAATCCTGCATGAGTACTGTGGAAACACATTTGAAAGCACTCTTGCGGCCTTCAAGAACAATCCAAAATGCAAGCGATGTGAAATGGCAAAGGATCATTCTGAAGAGAATATCGGACAACTCGTTAAGGATCTTGTCGGGGATGAATATACTGTTATAGATACAGAGGGAAAGGCAAATGGAAGAATAACCATTAGGCATAATGTCTGCGGCAAGGAGCACACATACTTAAGTCGTATGTTCACTGAAGGGTCCAGATGTCCGTATTGTAATAATTTTGCCAAAAATACAAATTTCAAGCAATATGTATCAGAAGTATCTGGCGGAAAGTACAAGATAGGAAAGCAACTGGAAAGAGATACCAGTAGATTTGAAGTTATTGATACGAGCACAGGTGAGTCCAGAATTTTCACAAGAATCCGTATCATGCAAGAGCTTACACGGCCAACGCCGTCGCAGATACTCCCATTGGATAAAAAATTTTCGTCCGATGCTCTAAAAACACATCAGGATATCATATGGGAATATTTGATTGCGCATTATAAGCCAGACGATTACATATGTTCATACGAGATCCCAGAGTTCAAGGAAATCCCCAAAAATAGCATGTCTGTAGAAATCAGCCTATTGTGTTCGCGAAAGAAAAAGCTGTTCAGGGTTTATACAGGCCATCATAGTATTTATGCGTTTAAGGATGTGCATCTGACACCAGAAGAAATAATGAATATCCTTTATATCAAACGGAACGGTGTTCGTTATGGTTGCGTTCGAAGCAAAACCCTTGCTTACGAACTCGGCCTTCTGCCTGATGCACCGAAAACAATATATATCATGTCGAACATTTATTATGGAATGACTCCAACTCATCTTAAATCAAATGATTTCGATATTCGGTTGTGTGGGCAACCGGTTCTTATCACAGATAACAATTATCGAATCTTACAGTTTATCGACTTGTGCTATATTGCGAAATACTATGGTTGGCGGAATGTTAACGAGAAAATTGCAGAATTCGCTAAAACCAACGGCATTTCCGTGGAAAAAGTTGAGGAATATCTCCCGTATTATAAAGAGCGTATGCAGTTATTTGTCCGTCGCACGCTTGAGGAATTGAAATTATGAGAGGCAGAATATCTGGAAAAGGAAAAATACGGGAAAAGCGTGGGACCGGAACGGGCGCAAACTACAATCCGTGGATACATACAAGGGAAGTCAGTAGTGCGGGAACAAAATCGCTTCTGGTAGACTGGAAACATGGTCGACAGATACACACATTATCAAGAAACGAAACATACTTTTACTATATTCAGCGATGGAACGATAACGTGCTAGACATTAATGAACAGTTTCCACTCGACAGACGGAAGACGGAACGGATTGCAGCAGCTCTTTCTATAAGACATCCAACGCTTGGAAATGACCCAGATGAACGGATGACGACGGATCTGCTTGTAACAAAAACAGATGGGAAAAATATCAAAAAGCTGGCGTATTCAGTAAAAGACAAATATGAACAGGTTTTTGGCAATCTCAAAGACCCAGAAGTAAAACGTCTTATTGAAAAGCAGACCATAGAGATGAGCTATTGGAGACTTGCGGGGATAAACTTCAAGATCATTTTTGGGGACAGGGACATCAATAAGATATTTGCTCGAAACATAGAGCTTGTCGTAAATCATTATGACTTAAAACATGTCCGTTCGATATATGAATTCATGTGCTATCTTATCGCTCATAAATTCATTATGGTTCCTATGGAAAAAGACCCAATAGATATCATCAAGATTACGCATTCATATTTTAAAGAAGCAAGGCAAGTGGAGTACTGGCTGCATCATTTAGTTGCGCATGGACAGCTAAGCGAAGCAGAGGCGATTTCAACAAAAGTTTTATTGTTGTCAAGTGTAGACACTAAAGATGCGCCAAGGATTGCCCTACAATAATGCTTTTGTCAACGATAACATTGTCCGTTGTGGCGACGGATAAAGGAACACAAATGCGTTATTGTCAACGTTAGCATTGTACTTTTGCCGGAAAAACAGGGCGGTTTTGTCAACGTTAACATTGTGTATTTACACACAGGCCGGAAGAAGATCTGGTACTGCTGCGCAGCATCCGGAACGGAGAGTATATGCGGGACAGCGTTCTTGTACCGGCATTTTACGAGATCGTTGCGGACTATGAACGGCGTTTTCATGATGCGGAAATGAACAGTTCGCTTCCCGACATTCCGGATATGAGGGCAATTGAGGAGTTTGTGGAAAGCATCAATCGGCGAGTCGTGACTGGAGAGATCGGATGAGAGATATTCAAAATGAAATTCAGGAAAACCTGGATGCAATCGAGAAAACATATCAGGTAAAGATATTGCTCGCGGTCGAATCCGGCAGCCGGGCCTGGGGATTTGCGTCTCCTGACAGTGACTATGATGTCCGCTTTATCTATGTGCATCGGCCTGAGGAATATCTTCGGGTCGACACGCTGAAAGATGTGATTGAGTGGCAGCTTGACGAGGTGCTGGATATCAATGGATGGGATGTCAGGAAGGTACTGCTGGCGTTCGGGAAAGGCAACCCGAATGTGATGGAGTGGGCGAACTCCGGCATCATTTACCGTAAAGCAGAGGAATGGGACGCTCTGAAGGAGATGGGAGCTCATTATTTTTCAGAAAAGTCTTCCCTGTGCCACTATTACGGGACAGCCAACAGCACCCTGCAAAAGTTTCTGACAGGCAGCGAGATTCGCTACAAGAAGTATTTTTATGCGCTTCGTCCGCTCCTTTGCTGCCGCTGGATCGAAAAATATCATTCCGCGCCGCCGATGGAGTTCGAAAAACTGCTGAGTCTGTTCGCTGAGCCGGATGATGTACTGACGCGGGAGCTGTATGAGGAGGTCCGTGAGCTGCTGGTGCGGAAGGCCGAGACGGAAGAGAAGGATTTGAATCCGCAGATACCGGTCATTATTGATTTCATACGGAATGAGTGCCAGAGGCAGAAGCGGCTGTCGGAGGAGTTGCCGGATGATCACAGGTATGATTTTACGGGGTTGAATGAGGCGTTTAGGGGGCTGCTTGCAGCTTATGACGGAGTTGGATGAGCGTCTGGGGATTCATTGACTGTTGCTTGACCGGATCGAGCGGTATCTGGATCTGCTCAGCCTGGGAGGTGAGTCGATTTGAGTGAGGCATTTGTAAAGATCAACCTGCACGGTCTGCGGCAGGAGGAGGCAATGCGGGTCATCGATAAAGCCATTGCATCCGCAGGGCCGGCGACTTACCAGCTTCAGCTAATTCATGGGTATAATCGGGGCACGAGTCTTCGCTCCATGATCTACGACTGGTACAGGTACGAACCCAAGGTGAAGCGGATCATCCCCGGCGATAATCCGGGGATCACTGTGCTGGTGTTGAAGGAATTGTATTAGGAGTGTGTCGGCGAATGCCGGATATAATGAGAGACTAAAGAAAGGAATAGGGTGGCGGTAAAAGTAACAAAGATGCATGCTTGTAAAGAAAATAGTATAATTTTATTTACAAATAAACTTGTACTTTCGTAAAGAAAAATATATAATTTAATTTACGAAAGGAGGGGGACAATGGCGAATGAAAGACCGAGATATCAGGCACAGATTGAAGAACGCATAACAAGTTATCCGTTTGGCACAGCGTTTTCTGCGGCCGACTTTCTGGACATTGCCGATGCGAATTCTGTAAGCCAAGCCCTGTTCCGTATTGAAAAAGAAGGTAGGATTCGGCGTGTTATAAATGGGGTTTATGATAAGCCGGCTTTTAGCGAGCTGATTCAAGAGTACGGTGTTCCGAGGGTTGACAAGGTCGCAGAAGCTCTGGCGCGGCGGTTCAACTGGAATATCGCCCCATCAGGAGACACTGCTTTAAACATTCTGCATATTTCTACCCAAGTGCCAAATACATGGGAATACGTGAGTGATGGGCCTTATCGCAGTTATATGATTGGAAAGGTGCCGCTAAAATTCAAGCATGTCATGCCGAGGGAAATCAATGGCTACGCTCCAATAACGGTAATGGTGATTCAAGGAATCCGAGCTCTCGGAAAAGGGAATATGACGCAGAAGCAGGCTGTTCGATTTTCTTCTGTGCTTACGGCGGAGGACAAGCAAATCTTGCTTAAAGAAGCGAAGACTGCAACAGGATGGATCTACAAGGAGATAAGAAAGATTTGTGAGGGAACAATGTTATGATTACAGTTGCAAAATCGGGTGATATCGAGCGGGAAGTGCTGTTTGGAAATGCCGCAGATAGAGCCGGGATAAATAATCCTGCAATAGTAGAAAAGGACTTCTGGGTCTGTTTTGCATTAGATTATCTGTTCCATAAGTCACCTTGGTCACAATCATTCATCTTTAAAGGCGGTACAAGCCTAAGCAAGGCATATCATGTAATTGAACGCTTTTCAGAGGATATCCTGACCGGCGTCCGGAAGGCGATGCGGTATCAGAATATCGAAGTCGAATACTATGACAGCAGCTGGAGGAAACACCGGGAGGCATATTCCGGGTGGACGGCGCAGATCATCCAGCATGAATGCGATCATCTTGAGGGGATCATCATATGAGTGCCCGGGAATCCTGGAAAGCTGCCTATCGGGACCTCATTGAAACCATCGTTCACATGGGTTACCCCGAGGAATTCGGCAAGGCGATCGCAAAGAACCTGGGGTCAGAGAAGACCATGCGCCGGATGACGGCCTACCTCCATGCCGCGAAGCCGCGGTCTGCCGAGGAGATCGCCGATGAGATGCTGGCGATCATGAGCGACCGGGAGCGCTGGATCGCGAAAAAAGAGGCGGAGAAGGCGAATGCCAGGTATAATGAGATCCTGAATGAGGGGCTGGAGTGACGAGTCGAAGATGGCTGCAAAGCGAGGTGGTAATACAATGGCAAACGAAGGCGGTGCATGGATCATGAAGGGACTCGCCTGGGACGACCCCTGGCGGATCCGCTCCTGGCGCGAGCTCATAAACTGGATAAACGAGGTGGGATTTCTCCCGCTCTTTGCAAATGAAGTGCCGGGATTCTCCGCGGAGGAGCACGTTTCGCCTCTCTTCTGGTGGACCGGAGACCCGGAGCAGGACCCATGGGAGTGGCGCGAGATCATCCCCGCGACCGGAGAGGTGGCTTACGGGAAGTTCTTCAACAATAAGACGGGTTTCATTTCCAGAGAGTGGTTTCCGTATTTCGCAAATGCCCGGCGGGACGGCTACGACTTCGACGCTGCGTGGGACGACGGACTGGTCCAACGCAGGTGCAAGGCAATCATGGATATCTGCGAGGACGGAGGCGTGCACCCGGGCTATGAACTGAAGCCGGCCGCGGGCTTCGGCAAAGGCGGATATAAGAACTTTGAGGGCTGCATGACCCAGCTTGAGATGCAGACCTACCTGATCATCCGCAAGTTTGAGAGGCGGAAGAACAAAAGGGGAGAGAGCTACGGCATGGCGGTATCTTTTTACCAGAAGCCGGAGGAGCTCTGGGGGTATGAGCACGTAACGAGCGCCTACAGGGAGGAGCCGGCGATGTCCGCGGAGCGCATTTTGAGGAGAGCGAAGGAGCTGTTCCCGGGCGGGGACGATGCGGCTCTTAAGAAAGTACTGAGATAAAGGAACGGATTTCAAGCGGAGGGGACTATGAACCTGTCAGAATACAACGGAAAGTATGTCTGCATCAAAGATAAATACGGAGAAACTTTCTCGGGACTTGCAAGTTATGGGAACTCAGATTTTCTTGAGTGTGAGTGGGGCGGAGATGAGGACGGCATTTTTATTGAGGACTGTCTGATTTACAGGTCTCAGATTGAATCGATTGAGGAGATTGTGCCGCACGGCTCGGCCGAATTGTGGACGGAGCATCTTGTGCTGCGAAGGTATCGTGAGGACGACGCCGAGCAGCTGCACGAGTATTTTGGGAAAGACCCGGAGATGTACAGGTACTCAGGATGGAACCCGTATGCGACTCCCGGGATGACAAAGGAGAGTGTGCGGCGCTTTATTGAAAGCTATACAGACGAACGTTCCTATTCCTGGGTGATAGATGCAAACGGAGACGATGTTGTCGCCGGGACGATCGGGGCTTATGACTATGCGGATGACCGGATTGAAGTGGGATTTAGTGTGGCGCGCGGATGGCAGGGACGAGGCTTTGCGACAGAGGCGCTAACGAAAGTGCTTGCGTATCTTACGGAAAATGAAGGGATCCCCTGTGTGACAGCCTGGTGTGCTGCGGAGAACACCGCCTCGAAAAAGGTGCTGGAGAAATCCGGCATGAAGCTTGTGGGGACTGAAAAGAGAGGTCTTACCGTTGACGGCAGAGTATTTGATAAGCTGATATACGAGTATCGGGTCAGGGAGGCCTGAAAGGCCTGCAGCTCGACAAGGGATTGAGGACTGTATCTTAAAATGCTTACAATGATTGACGGACTTTGATTGACGCATCATGTGAGCCAGAATATAATAGAATTTGATATATATATTAAAACAGAAAGGAGCAGAACAATGCAGTTTTTAGTCAGAGCGTATGATGGTGAAGGAAAACTCGAGAAGCGCATGGAGGTGCGGCCGCGCCACCTCGCGGGGATGCAGAAGCTGAGCGACCATATCATCACGGCGGGCGGTCTCCTGGATGAGGAGGGGAAAATGAAAGGCTCCGCTCTCGTCATGGATTTTGAGACCCGCGAGGGGCTGGATGAGTATCTTGCCAATGAGCCCTATGTGCTGGAGCAGGTCTGGGAGAAGATCGAGGTTGAGCGGCTCAATGTCGTGATTGCCAACGGGCGGAACTGAACGGAGTAAGAAAATGGAACCCCTGTGTTATGGTCGGCTTAAAGGACGCTCTGCATTTTAGAGGTGAGAAATGAAGAACTATATTTTTGTCAGCTACTCCCACAGGGACAAACAGCTGATTCGGAGCCTCATCGACCGTCTTGAGCGCAAGGGACTCAGCATCTGGTATGACAAGGATATCGAGCCCGGCACCCTTTGGGACGATGTGATCAAGGGCAGTCTGAAAGATGCCGCCGTGGTTCTTATGTTCATTTCCTCATCCTTCATAAAGTCCGAGTACTGCCGTCTGGAACTCAGGTTATCTCTGGAGCAAAAGAAACATATCATACCGGTGTATCTTGAGAATGCAAGGTTTGAACCCGCGCTGCAGGAACAGATTGACCGGATCCAGCAGACGACCGTGTCGCCGGTTTCGGAGGATGAGTTTGTTCAGAGCCTGATAAAGATGCCCGTCGTGGAGAAGTGTCAGGCCAGGTACCGGTCGAGCGGATCGGGTCCCGACAGGGAGCTTTTCTCAAAAGACGCCTCCATCGACCATGTCACGTTCAACTCCGTCAAGGATCATCCTCTCTATGGGAACGAGAAGAAGTTTCTTCGCGTAAAGCTGCCCGGAGAGACGGACTTTCACCCGTACGTGTCTGTGAAAATACGTCCGGGAAAGGTTTATGAATTTGAACTGCTGCTTCACAATAACGCGGATCCGTCGCTGAATCCGAAGGGAACCGGCCTGGCGATGGATACGCGTATTGCGGTTCACATGCCGGACTATGTTCGTCCGAGCAGACCGGATGAGATCATGGCAGTCCTCTCAAGCTCAAACGCGGCGCCTGCTCAGATCTGGGACTCCGTTGAGTTCCACAGTGAAAAGACCCTGTTCCTCAAATATGTGGATGCGTCCGGTTTTTATCACAACAGGGGAAAATGTGACGGCCAGATGATCTCAAGCCTGTATCTGCTTTCCGACCACGGGTTTTATATCGGCGTCAACAAATTCAACGGGTACCTGCCCGGAGGCGACGACTATATAAGCAGGATCACTTTCAAAATGCTTGCCTTTGAGGAAAGCTCGGAGATCGGCTACTCCAAGGAGATCGTTAAGGAGAATGACCTGCCGGCGGATCATGTCCGCATCGGAGAGGTATTCACCGTTCGGACGGAGTTCCACCACCTCGGGACGATCGATTTCAGGAACGTCTGTTTTCGCGAGACATTCCCTGATGGGCTGGAGCTGATTCCCGGCACTACGGTTCTGAGAAACAACGCCAACCCGGACGGAGTCCTCATGAAGGATCTCATTTATAAGAACGGTTTCAATACGGGCACCTACGGGCCCCACAGCAATGCGGTCATTACCTATCAGGCAAAGTTTACTTCCGGTTCCGGAAAAATGAAAATAGGCGGGCAGATCAAACATGATTCCGGCCAGTACAATTACTTTAAACCGGTTATTGTTGAAGCTTTATCAGAGAGCGCCGGGAGGCGGCGAGCTGGAAGGTGAAGTGAAACAAGGGGAGCGCTTTTACAGCGTTCCCCTTGTCTGTTAACCGATCTTTTTTAAGTTCCATTTCTGGGCCATTGTACCGTTCGGTGTGTAAATCTGTATGTTCGCGCGGTTCTTGTTAGATGCGCCGCTGACGTCGAGCGCCATCCCGGAGCAGATGCTGAAGATCGTGCAGGACCCGGATTTCAGGTCCTCCATCAGTACCCATTTCTGTGCATTGTTGTCTTTACTGTAAGGGTACTGCCATACGTTTGTGCCCGCACGGGTTCCGGCACCGGAGACATCGAGGGCCATTCCGGAATAACCGCTCCGGATGTTCCATGTTTTGTTCATGTCATTGTTCTTCGTGAGAACCCACTCGGCTGACATGGAATTCGCCGCGTCCCACAAAAAGACGTTGGCTTTGGCTTTACGGCTTGTCCCCTTGACGGAAACGGCTTTATCTGCCTTTCCGAGGCAGCTTACGATCTTGCAGGACCCGGAAACTGACGGCCGCTTTCCGGCAGCTTCGATGTACCAGCGCTGGGCACGTGTGCTGTTCGGCGTATAGATCCGTACATTCGTGCCGTCGGCAGTTTTGCCGCCTGCGACATCAACGGCCTTCTGGCTGTTCACGCTGATGATTTCATATGTCTCGTCCGAGTGTTTGTCAATGAAGAACCTCTGGGCGTTTGTCCCGTTCTGCGCATACTGCTGAATATTCGTACAGTTCCGTGTCGAGCCGCCGTTTACGTCGACGACCATGCCGGAGCGGGCATTGCGGATAAAATACGTACCGTCCGGCTGTTTCTCAAGGAACCAGTAATCTTCGAGCATGCCGGAAAATGATTCGATCTGCACATTTCCTTGTCTTGCAAGGCTTCCGCCTTTGACCGTGAGGACTTTTTTTCGGTCCAGTTTGGAACCGATCCTGTAGAAGACACTGCTGTCAAATCCGTCGTCATGCGCAATCCTGACGGTGATCTCAGTCTTGCCGCTGTAAGAGCCGGTCCCCGTGACAGTGAAGCGGACAGAACGGTCGGAAACATCTTTCGTTATTGTATAATCCGAGCCTTCCTTCAAAACCGTTCCGTACGCCTTCAGGACAGGGGCTGCGGCGGTTTCGGCATTTGCAACGATCGTCTGGGCGCTCTTTTCAGCAGAGGCGATATCCGGATATGCCTTTTGAAATGTGAACGTCTGGGCGGCAGAAGGTTTTCCGCCGGAGAGCGATGCGCGGCTGATATAGAGTCCGCCGCCCTGTCTCTGTGTCAGAATAAAGCCGGTTTCCTTGGAAATGAGGGCTCCGTTTTTTAAGGGCAGCCACTTCTGGGCATCGGATCCGTTGTAAGAGTACCATTGCACGCCGGTGCCTTCTGCTTTCTTTGCCCCGGCGACATCGAGGACGGCACCGCTCCTGTTTGACAGGGTATAATAGCCATCCGAATGCCTTGACACCCGGACAGTCTCATTGGCGTAGGCGCCCTTCATGCTGAAGATGCCGTCCATGGAAGCCGGTTCCCCGTACAGGAAGTCGAAATAGTTGATGCGTTCCGTGAGATATTTCCTGACATTTGCCGCTTCCGCATCTCCGGAAACTCCGGGGTGCCATTTTGCAAGATCCTTTGTCCTTGCGGCGGAGATGGCTGAGGATCGTCCTTCGGCATAACTGACGATATCTGTAAGGGTATTCCTGACCGAGTTCCGGTAAACGCTTCTTACGAGGTCCCTGAATTCCGGGACATTCATCAGGTATTCATATAAAGGAGCCCATTTCTTGGGTGGTTCTGTTGAGTCCGGGCACTCTCTGACATCCATGTATGCCCAGGTACGGTAGGGATTTGTGGATTCCTTTGTAAGGAGAAGCGTCCTTCCCGCATAGGAAATATCAAAATCCCACATAGGGCCGGCGTGGATCACGTCACCGTCACCGTTTTTATGCATATAGCAGGAACTTCCGAACATGTCTTGACCACCGGAGAAATCCGAGAGAATAAAATGTTTTGCAAAGGACTCCATGTCAGCGCAGCGGCATGCGGTTTCCCAGTCTTTATTGATAACTGCTTTTTCAAACGTGTTATAGGATGCCATGAAGCTGTCGAAGACAACCTGCTGCTCATCCATGTTATCGGAATCGATCACCGTCTCCTTGGTGCCGAACCAGGAACCGCCGACAGAGCGCCCGCAGGGGTTGTCGGGAGTTCTGATATGCTCGAACTCAACGATAATACCTTTGTCATCCGTAAGCGGAACAGTCCCAACCTCTACCTTCCGTGTCAGGTAGTAGAGGCCTTCATAGACTCCGTTGAAATAAACCTCTACGTACTGCCCCGGCGGGAGTGCCCCCGGGATTCCGTTTCTGGAAGCGAGTGTAAGCCCGATGTCGTTCCTTATCTGAGAATAGTCCAGGTCATTTGCCAGAAGGATCCATTTTTTTGCCTTGCCCTGGCCGAAAAGGTCCTGCTTTTTGTCGAACTTGATCTGGAATGGTTTCTTCGATCTCGACCAGGTCGAGTTTCCGCGGCCTTTGATCTCAACGTTTGTCTGCTGGGAGACCTTTCCGTCTGTTGTCAGGTCTGTCGTGTTTCCTTTGTATTTCACGTCCTTTGCGCCGTTCTTGATCTGGCTCAGGGTCGTACCTGCAAGGATGATATTGAGAACCGGCGTACCGTTTGTTCCGATGATAACTTTTCCGGCCGATACAAGAGCCGCATCCTCTGATTCCGTTAAGAGCTCCTCGTCATTCTCGGCGAATTGGATCTCGCCGTCAATCGCTTCCGGATCCTCGCTCCCGGCACTTTCTGCCGCTGAGGTATCTTCCGGAAGGGATTCTTCCTGAGATTCTTCAGCCGGCAGGTCTGCCACATCCTCCGAAAGAGTTTCCTCCTGCGGTGTTTCGGCAGAGTCATCCGAAGCTTCTTCCGGGAGGGATTCTTCCCCGGATGTATCCGATGTCTCCTCCGGAAGGGATGTTTCCTGAGATGCGTCTTTGATCTCCTCCGCAGACGCTTCTTCCGAGGAGGCTGACGTGTCCGGCTCGACAGAGGGCACTTCGAAATCTGAATCCGCGCTATCCGTTAAGGCTGATTCCACTGTCAGCGATTCGTCGGTATACGCCTCTACGGCAGGGGCCTGACCGTCTGCCGTTACTTCATCCGCGGCTGCGGGGACTGCAGATGTGATGAAGAGCAGGATGGCTAAAAAGAGTGCGGGGATCCTCTTTCTTCGCAGGAATCTGTGCGTGCGTGTGTGTTCTTTGTTCATGATTTCTCCTCCCTGATATTTGCAAGTAGACTTGTTGTGAGAACAAGGATTATTATATTTAGGAGGAGAGGATCACAGTAAAAACGGTTTTTCTCTCAGTCCGTGTATGCCGCTTCCCAGACATCTGAAAATACACCCATCGGGTAATCCGCCAGAAGACACATCACAAGAAATGCCTCATAGGGATTGGTAATGTTTAATGACCCCATGTGGCAGGACGTCAGAAGATCATCTGTTTCGATCAGGAATCGGCGATAGCGGACATCAGCCGGAAGATCACCATACTTTGTGGCATACAGATAGAATTCCAGAGTGATTAAATCAGATCGATCGACAGCTGTCTTGCCTCTCAAGATAGATGAGATTCGCTGGCGGCTGAGGCGCTTAGAAGAGAAGTTCTTCCTGAGTCTGGATGCGGAGGCGCCTGTCAGGTTGCCTCTTCTGTCGATCGGTACACCGTTATAAAGGATGCGTTCAAAATCAGCATCCGTGATGTCATCCGACATTTTGCAGGTTTCATTTTCTCCGAAAGCCTGCATCTCTTTCAGAACTTCTTTTTTAGCCTCTCGAAGTAAAGTGGAAAAGGCTTTAAGAGCAGTATTATTGATTGACACATTCAGGTTCGAGGCTTTGAGGCTGCCCAAAAGAGCAAAGAGCTCCTTCTCGTCAACGATTCTGCAGACTCGTCGCCTCAAAGCAATCGTGTTGTCCAGTGTATTCTGGGAAAACTGTTTCGGGTCAAGTTTTTCGTACTGTTTCAGAAAATGAAGTGCATGGGCAGCACCGAGATGATTTTTAAGACAATACCAGAAGATTACTTCACGCGGATCCTTGAAATTGAAATCCTGTTCACGGATTGCCTTCGTGAGGAATTCAGTCACATCCTCTACCGGCATATTCAGACCGAACCCAAGCAGAAATACAGTGTCGCGGCTTACGGAGTCCTGTGTGAGCCAGTTTCGAACCATCGCCGAAAATTTTGTGGAGGTTTCCCGGAAAGATTTCGGCGTGCCTGTGTCGCGGAAGGAGCCGATGATAATGTCACGGTAGTCGGATAAGGGGATTTCGCTATAAACGCCGGAGAGTTCCGCTTTTTCAAAAATATAGCGTTTTAAATAATCGGCAAAAGAAATCGGTGTGATCTTGTTGCAAAGATAATCGTAGATCACAGCTGAATCACTGTCAGCAAACTCTTCCAGCCACACTGCATCATGTATCTGTGCAGCGGCGTTTCTTGTAAGCTCAAGCGGATCACCGGCTGTCAAGGTAAAATCTGTGATTCGGTCTGCCCAGGTTCTGTCCATGAATTGACCTCCTGAGAGGGTGGATTGCTTAGTAGAACTTGTACAGCATAACATAAGCTGAAAGTGACTTTGTAAAATCAGTTTTACCGGGTGTGCCGCACGAAAATATATAATAATCGGGAGATAGAAGTGTATTTTGCTGCAGGATCAAATGGAGGTACTATATTAGTGAAAAGTTGTGTGAACAGTGTTTGACAAGCAATAACGTGTATGGAATAATACACATGGTGTATAAAAGCTCAGACAGCTGAGCCTTTAGCACAAAAATAAAGTAGTAATAAACGTTTTTAGAGAAGCATAGGAATACTGTGAGAGGTCGGAGCAATGAGAAACATCACAATGAGGGCAGCGGCGTTATTTTTGGCTTTTACAATGAGTATCAGTTTGCCTGTTCGGGAGGTACTGGCATTTCATGATGCCGAACCGGGCCTGATAGAGAGCGTAAGCGATAATTCCGCTGAGGACGTTGCGGAAGCTGCGGAAGCTGAGGAAGTTGAGAAAGCTGAGAAGGTTGAAGAGGCTGAGAAGGTTGAGGAAGCTGAGGCCGTTGAGGAGGTTGAGAAGATTGAGGAAGCTGCGGCCGCTGAGGAAGCAACGGAAGCGAACCTTCAGGAAACGCTTCTCTTTGACGATGGTGACGGTGTGGTAGTGGGGGATTCGTCTGAAAGAGATAACTGGGGCGGAGAACTGATGGGGCTCACGAAGGCAAAAGCAAACGCTGAGTCCTTTATGGCTGCCGGAGCGAAGATCCCGGAGGTCCGTGTCGCCGTCATCGATACCGGCATCAACACATCACATGAATTGTTTGCCGGCAGACTTACGGGTGATGTATCCGGTATAGAAGACGACAATGGGCACGGTACGGCCGTTGCCGGAATCATTGCTCAGAATACGCCGTCCAATGTTAAAATCATTCCTCTGAAGGCGCTGGATGCAGATAAAAAAGGAACGAGCGGATCCCTGACAGAGGCCATCAATACAGCTGTCTCTGAAGGAGCGCATATCATCAATATGAGTCTGGGGATCTCAAGACAGGATGAGGATGTCGACGAGGCGGAATATGAGCGATATATAAACGAACTCGGATACGCAATACAAAAAGCCAGAGAAGCGGGTTGTATCATCGTTGTCTCCGCC
>OCVV012881699.1_pt1 | contig 19236 bp, 14 predicted proteins | sample 1539721 | NCBI WGS metagenome assembly OCVV01 (sample SAMN02144230, study PRJEB22623) | gut metagenome | biome: sheep rumen | host: Ovis aries | place: New Zealand
AAGAAGTTGGCTGAGCACATGTTCGGCACTTCGGATGCGCTGGTTCGTATCGACATGTCGGAATACATGGAGAAGTTCACCGTGAGCCGACTCGTGGGTGCCCCTCCAGGCTACGTGGGTTACGAAGAAGGTGGTATGCTCACCGAGCGTGTTCGTCGCAAGCCTTACTCCATCGTGCTGTTGGACGAAATCGAGAAGGCGCATCCTGACGTGTTCAATATCCTCCTGCAAGTGATGGACGATGGACGACTGACGGATTCCAACGGACGCACCGTCGATTTCCGCAACACAGTCATCATCATGACATCCAATGCTGGTACGCGCCAACTGAAGGAATTTGGCCGTGGTGTGGGATTTGCAGCCATGCAGGGAGTGAACGACAAGGAGATGTCGCGCTCCGTGGTTCGCAAGGCACTCGAAAAGCTCTTTGCTCCAGAGTTCCTCAACCGCATTGACGAAATCATCACCTTCGACCAGCTCGAACTCGATGCCATCATCACCATCATCGACCAGGAGATTGCTCCGCTTCAGCAGCGTATCGAAAACCTCGGTTTCCACTTCTCCATCGATGCTGAAACCAAGCGTCTCATTGCCGAAAAGGGTTACGACAAGCAGTTTGGTGCCCGTCCACTTCGCCGCGCCATCCAGTCGCACCTTGAAGATGGTCTTTCCGAACTGATTGTGGAAAACGACATCGAGCCAGGCAACACCATCGTTGCCAAACTCAACGAGGCAAAGGACAAGGTCATCTTCGAAGTGATGAAGAACGAGTAACGATGTTCTAAATTGCAATAGATCTTATAAATAATGAATATGAAAAGTGCTCCATCTGTTAGAAGGATGGGGCACTTTTTGTGTTTAGGAACGGCAAAAGGAATGAGAGGTTGTTTCAGCATAAAGACTGGAATAAGATGAATTTTCGGAACTTTTGCGTGAAATTGATTGTTTTCTCTGATAATTGTTGTATCTTTACAACCAAGTTTACCAAAACATATATGCCAATGAATTAATAGAAGATAAAAAGTAATATAACATAAGACTGAACGTCCACTTTTGATTCTTGTTTTCCGACAATTGGGGAATTAGAAGAAGCATTCAAGAACTGAAGTAGATAGTTCACGCCGTTTGGCGTGGGCATTTACTCGTTTAAGAATGCAAGGTTATCCCCAATACCTCGGAAGCGTAAGCGAAGTAGATTGCTCGATTTCCATTACCCTTAGAATCAGACTTCAAGGTTGTATATACGTTTGAAGATTTGTACAGGGAGTTCGGGAAAAAAATCTTGGGCATACCGATTAAAGTCGGCTCTCAAAAAGAGGAACATCACAACCTTAGAGGAATTTCTGTTACTCACACCAGGCGAATTGCTGGAGCTGGAAAACGTCGGCTACGAGACATTACTTCGCACCAAGAAGGCATTGAACAAGTTGGAAATTGTCTGGTGAATAATGTCCCACTGAGGCGGAATCTGCCATCAACAATCGCTGTTGACTATTACCCACGCTGCAACACTGCAACGTGGGTTTCTTTTTCATCTGTAGAATTACGGAAAAATTACAAGAACTATCAAAAACAAGGTAATATAGTTTAGTTTAACTACAAAAATGATTGTTAAAACAAACTTTTTTGAGAATTTTCTTGTTAATATGATAGTTTATAATTACCTTTGCACTCACAAATCTATAAACTTATGCAACTGAATGAAAAATTATTGAAAGAGTTACCTCGTGTTTTATTTATGACACATGGGGCAATCTCTAAACAGTCAAACATTGCTATTGCCACATGGTATCGTATTGTTCAGACCCCATCAAAAATATCAGTTCAACAGCTTTTAGACCTCGCCAATGGTTTACAGGTTCCCGTCAGTCGTTTCATCTCCATGGATGACAAGAACATAGTCTCTCAACATAAGGACTATATTGTATATAGTGGTTACAAAAAGTGCTACTATGATAGAGATGCAATTCAAAAAGTAATAAGTTCTGGTATGATATCTTCGTATCGTGATGCTGCACCTTTCGTTGGTTTACACCCAAACCGTGTTAAAGAGTCGCTTCTTGCAATTCATAGGCTTCCTGTCGTCCGTTTACTTAAATTCTGCACCACATTCACCCTGAATGTTTTTGATTTCATTGTTGACCCGAATTCCCCCAATGCTAATATAAAGGAACAAAAGGAAATCACTGCACAATCATCTGAATACGCTGCTATTCTTCATGACATTGCAACCTTGTTGCGTGAACAGGCTATTTTCAGAGAAGAGGTAAGACGCGACATTGCTAATTTGGGTAAAAAAATGGACTTGATATTAGGTACCAACAAAGGGCGTTCATCCCATAAAAAGGCAGAACAAACAGCAGTACTTGCAAAACAAGCAGCGAAAGAGGCTCAAAGCCGTGCAGACAAACAGCTTAAAGTAACAAAAAATAGAAAAGAAGCATAAAATGAAAGAAATGAAAAACTACATGAAAAAGTATTGGTGGATAATTGTTATTGCAATTTTTATAATCGGATTGCCTATTCTATTGAACTTTTTGGTTTTCATGCCAACAAGCCAATTAAGTGTAGGTACATTACAAGATTGGATGTCTTTTTGGGGTAGCTATCTTAGCGCAACTATTAGTGCTTTAGTGGCGTTTGGGATACTAGTCCTTCAGCGAAAAGACTCAAAACAAAATTATGAACAAACCAGACGAGATAATCGAAGGCAGTATTCTTTTAATAAAAGGGTTACAGGATGGGATGATGCAACTAAAACTGAAAAAGAAAAAGAAGAGGCTCGACATTACCAAAGAAACTTATTCTTATATCAGCAAGAGATTCAATGGTTAAATGTTTTACGTGAGGCACTTGTCAAATACATCTCAGCCTTTCAGGAGAACGAAATATGGGAAATCATCAATTCCATTCCATTGTCATCTTTTGAATCTATTCAACAAAAAATCAAAGCCGTATATAAGACCCTTAATCAAGCTGATACAACTCTCAATCTTGTAATCAGTGAGAACAGAAAGACTACGATAAGTGATACATACCAAAAGAAACTGGCAAAAATGTACGCCCGATATATGTCAATAATCAATGACATACAACTTCTTACATACCTATACTATAGCAAGGCTCCCATATCAGAAGAGACTTCAGACAGTCTCAACAATCTAATGGCAGAGATGGACATAGATTCAAATAATATGAATTATAACCAATTCTCAGAATTAGCCTATCAACTCATTAAACCATTGTCAGGCATTTTAGAAGCAATTCGAACATTAAGCCAAAGCTGTATTAAAGAAGAAAGACAACGTATTGATTCGATAATGAATGGTGGCGACAACGAGAAATGAAATCTTAGAAAATGTGTATAATATCAGATAGAATAATATGGAACAACAAAAATTTTATGTTGTACATAGGCCCCTCGACAACTAATATCAATCAGATTTTAAAGAAACGAACAGTATGAGATACAAAAAACTTTTACCCATTGCCAAGTATGACGACTATATAAAAGAATGGGATTATGAAAAAAACAAAGATCATAATCCAAATACCCTAACTGCAGGAAGTTCCCATAAAGTATGGTGGAAGTGTTCTGTATGCGGACATAGCTGGCAAGCTGCTCCTAGTCGCAGGAGACTTCAAGGTTTCAGATGTCCAAATTGCAGTTTAAAGAATGTGAACACTGAAAGAATAAACAAGAAAGGTAGTTTTGCAGACAATTTTCCAGAAAGAGCAAAAGATTGGGATTACGAAAAAAATGGTGAACTTTTACCTTCTCAAGTTACTGCGGGTTCAAATATTAAAGTATATTGGAAATGTCATATTTGTGGTCATGAGTGGAATGGCATGATCATCACTCAAGCAAAAGCTAAATATGGTTGCGAAAAATGTGCTTATAGAGAAAGATCATTAAAGAGATATGGTGATAAACCACTTATTGAGACTCACCCTCAAATAGCAGACGAATGGGATTACAAGAAAAATGGAGAATTGACTCCATATAATGTAACTGCGCATCTTCATAAACGTGTTAATTGGATTTGTCATAAGGGTCATCATTGGGCTGCATTCGTTAGTGCTCGTGCAAGACTAAATATAGGTTGTCCACAATGTAAAAAGGAATGGGGCACTTCATTCCCAGAGCAAGCAATATACTTTTATCTTAGAAAAGTGACAAAAGCACAAAACAGGTATGTATTCAAAGGGGAGGAGATAGACATTTTTTTAGGTGACAAAGAATGGAATATTGCTATAGAGTATGATGGCGCCTACTACCATTCTACACTGAAGTCTCAAAATAGAGAAAAAAAGAAGAACCAATGTTTAGCAGACAATGGAATAAGGCTGATAAGGATAAAAGAAGGTGATTACGACAAAGTATCCAATGGTGTTATTTATGTAAAATATCAGAGTGACCATACTTACCTAAAATGGGTTGTAAATGAGATACTTAAATTATGTGGTAAAGAAGAATGCATTGATCAATTAGACATTGATATTGAAAGAGATAGAAATCAAATATATGCACTTTATATACAATCAGAGAAAGAAAACAGCATAGTAGCCCGAATCCCTGAAGTGGCCAAACAGTGGGATTATGAAAAGAATGGCGACATTAAACCGGAATATATACCTTGCACAAGTCACAAGAAGTTTTACTGGAAATGTGAAAAAGGACATTCGTGGAAAGCAGAAGTTAGCACTCGCCTTAAGGGACATGGCTGTCCATATTGTGCAAGGATTATTTTATCCCCTGGAGAGAATGACTTGCTATCTCAAAATCCAGAACTTGTAAAAGAATGGGATTATGATAGAAATGGAGACCTCACACCCGATAAGATAACAGTCAATAACTGTAAAAGAGTATGGTGGGTATGTAAGACATGTGGTCACCATTGGGCGGTTGGAGTCTGTCATCGTAATAAGGGGGAAGGATGTCCCAAATGTGCAGATAAGCAAAGAACTCTTTCCAAACACAAAAGAATCGTAGCATTAAAGGGATCATTCGCAGATAATTATCCACAATTGTTGAATGAATGGGATTACGATAGAAATGGAGGGTTAGATCCCAAAACGCTTCCTCCTCATTGTAGGGAAAAAGTATGGTGGATATGCAGTATTTGCGGTCATTCATGGCAGGCAACAATGGATACAAGGGCAAAGGGAAGTGGTTGCAACCAATGCGCAGATAAACAAAGAATCCTTACTCAACGTAAAAGAATCGTTGAATTAAAGGGGGCCTTTGCGGATACTCATCCCCATTTGATTAAGGACTGGGATTATTCAAAAAACGAGGGTACGCCCAATGACTATTCTGCAGGTTCCGGTTATCGAGCATATTGGAAATGTCATCATTGCGGATATGAATGGGAAGTTTCTATATCTAAGAGAACAGGAGGGCATAAATGTCCAAAATGTCACCAATAATTGTATGAAAACAAGATTAACAACATACTTAATGGGACACTTCGTATTTCTGTGAATGATACGGTTCGTTAAAACGCATTTTACCTCTTCTCTCTGCGTCACTTATATAACATTGACAGGTACTTTACTCTTTCAATCAGCAAGTCGCCCATTTTCAAGGTTAAGGTGTCTTGAGTGTTGTGCATGGAGAGCGTACCTGAAATGTTGAAGTAGGGTTACATTGTAGACCTCGGCCTTATAGGAATACTGTATTTCTCTTGCACTAACAGGTGGGTCGAGAAGGCAGATGATTTGCAACTCACAAGTGTTACGCCATCGCTCTATTTCCGTCCGGCGAGGTGGCTGTGGTTATCAAGGGTGCTACATCGCAATTGGCTAAGGAAGCTTATGAAGATGAGTAGTGAAAGTATAGGCATTTCTGCATAAATAGGGCTACCCGAATTTCTCGCTGAGCTGCGAGGGTTCGGGTAACCTTTCTTATTCACAATGTTTCTATAGGTTTTTCATTCCCCAGAATTGGTTGATACGGATTCTGGAATAGCCGATGTGTTCAATTAGCCAATGCTGTAACTCATGGACATAATGAAATTCCTCATTCTGCATTTCCTCCCCAAGTGGAGTGTTTCGTAATCTTTCTGCCATTGTTACCATAAAAGGAGGTCTCGAATAGATGTCCTCTTGTAGGTACACTTTGCCTGGCTCATAATGTCGAACATGAACTGTGTCGTAGTAGATTAGCTTTGCAAGTTCACTGTGAATAGGAACGCCCTCTATGTATTGGGCTGGGACATCTGCCCATACATCTGCGAGAGTTATTGTGCCATCATTATTAATGGCCCATACAGGATAAACTTGAATTTTCGACTGTGTAATGTTGAGAGTCGCAAAATCCTTGTAATCACTACTGATAGTAACAATGTCGCCTACATTGAACTTGGATGTTGTGATTTTCTTTGTCATATATAAACAAATTTATGATTGTTTGAGGAATATTCCTCGCTGACAAAAATAATGTTAAGGAAGCTCGTTGAAAAGGGCGATCAAGTCGAACATTCTGTGTATTGATAGCTTTTGGAGCAATTTATAGAAAAATACTAGAGAATTTTACTGCAAATGTTTAGGATTTTGACATTCGAAAAACTTAAACATCTTATTATGAGTCGATTTTCAATTATACATATCAGTCTAAAACAACTTCTTTTTGTTCAACTTATAGGTTAGGGCAAACACCCCCGTTTTGTCACGTCGTTTAACTCTTATTAACAAAGGAGACTAAAAAACTTTGCTATAGTAGGATCCTTCCACAAGTCTCGCTATGTCATCAGCTTAGTTTCCAAGAATAATGTTCACGAGTGCTACTACATCTGATATGTCGATGTTGTTGTCTCCGTTCATGTCGCCATATTTTGGTACGTTCGTGAGAGAGTTGTCACCGAGGATGTAGTTGACCATCAGGACGACATCGGAAATGTCAACGTTGCCGTCGAGGTTGACATCGCCTTTCAGTCCAGAAAGTTCGATGTTGGAGATGGTGTAGCTGTTGCTGGTGGCACTGCTGTCGAATGTTACATTGAAAACCAAATAGACGATGGCTGTGTTGTCGTTCATGTCTCGGTATTTCAAGGCTTCGCGGATGGTGCGACGAGTGCCGTCGCTGTTGGCATTGGGAAATTGTCCTACTGTTACCGACTTGTTGCTTTTCGTGAATTCTGCAAAGACGACGGTGTTGTTGCCAAAAACGGCGGCATTGCCGTTGGACTGGAACCAATGTCCAAAGTCGGGGTTGGTGGTCCGTCCTGTTTCTTGCAAACTGCCATCGGCATTGGCGGCATAGTTCATGATTTGTCCTTTTTCGGGACCATTGGTATTGTAGTCAACGACTCTGCTGAATATGTCGTCGCTTCCCAGTTGGAAGGCGGTGCCAATGGTTGCCATGTCGGAAGCATTGAAGGTGATGGTCGTTCCGCTGAAATCGCTTGCTGGACGAAGTGTGACATCGTAGGTGATGGTAGCATTGGCAATGGCACGTCCGTCGAGGGTTGGTTCTCCCAAGATGTCAGTGTTGATAAATTCCACTTGGTAAGGCCATTGGTCGTCGTTCTCCACATTCTCATCCCATTTGTGCTGGATGTAGGTGCTGGGTGTTGGTGAAACGACAAGCCACATTCGCGATGCGTCTTCTGGTACTGTGAGGGTGATGTTTTCTGTCTGTCCGCCTGTGCCTGTGCAATGGATGCTGTTGTCGTCGAAATACTCTCGTGTGCCATCTTTCTTCAGGACGACGTAGCCGATTCGGAATCCGCGTGATGACTCTGCCACAGCTGGGTTGTAGGTGGTTCTGCCCGATGAGGTGTAGGATGACAGGGAATTGAGGTATTCGGCAGGGTCGCCTGTGGCAAGGGAGCATCCTGGTGTGAGGGCTGTGAATTTTGTCGTGATGGTTGTTCCCGATGCAGGGACGTTGAGCGGAATCACATTGAATCCTGTGCTTTGCGGACAACTGCTGTATGCCACTTGGTATTTGCCTGCTGCCAGTTTGACTTTGTTGAAATTGAATTTCCCGATGTAGCTGTCTTTCATATAGGGTTTGCAGAAATCGAAATCGTAGGTTACGGCATGGAGGGCGTAGTCGAAATGCAGGTGGTATAACTCATCTACGCTTAAGCTTTTGCAGTCCATCAGTACTTCGTTGAAGTCCTTGTTGCTTGTTTCGTGCGTGTTCCATACGTTAGCGATGGTTCGGATGTTGTTGTATTTCTGTACGAGATAGATGAAGAACATATAGGATTGGTAGCGTTGCCACTCGTGGGTGAAAGCATAGTTGTGTGACTTCTGGAAAATGTCTGCCATTCCACTTTCTGTAAATACCTCCTCGGGGTATGACTGCAAAGCCTGCCAGTTGGCAGTGGTTTCCCAAATGGTGGAGCCAATGCCGATGGCACCGTGGAAACCCGTGAAGCAATTGGCATCCCTGCCATGATTGGAATCTTCTGCATAGCACATATAGTGGAACGAATGTCCTACTTCGTGAGCCAATGCAGAACCCGCAGGCTTGCATGTGGCTGGATTGAGCCAAAGGGCTGGCACTTGGAAGTCGTAACCTCCACCATAACAAGTCCACGTCGTGGTGTAGTTCATCAGAATCATCATCTTGTATTTCCTCAGATTGGATGTTTCAGGGTTGACAAAGCCCAGTTGGGAACATTCCAGTTCGTAGAATGCTTCAGCCTTGGCTAAGATGTCGTCGATGTCGATGGTCATGTCCGTGCCATTGAGGGAAGGAGCTTGATTGGGGTCGCTGCCAAATCCTTTCTGCCAGAAGATGATGCAGTTGTCTGTTTCCTTGCTTCGGCTGAACGACCATTGCAAGTCTTGATTTCCGTTTTCTGTGTATTCTTTTGTTTGGGAGTTATACACCCATCCCGAAGGGATATATACCGACTTCTGGGCTTGGATAGAAAACGTGGAGAGCAACAAGAAGATAATGAAAAGTGATGAGCGACAAAATACGGGATTTTTCATTGTAAACAGGGTTTTTCGTTATTGAGTTACAAATGTAGTGAAAAAATAGAAAATTCAACATTTTTTTTATGATTATTTGTACCCTCGGTTACTGAGCTTAGTAATCATTAAAAAATAAATTGGTACGTTTTTTAGGAAAGAAATTAAAATAATTAGAATAATATTTTCGGAAATAAAATGTTTTGAGATGGTCAAAGGTCAAAAGTCGAAGGAGCAACTTGATAGCCTATTTTTCACTTTTCATTTTTCACTTTTCACTTACATGTCAACACTTGATTTTTGGAGTAATTATGATTGTTATTCTAATTTCTTTCCTAAAAAATCATGTCATTTATACCAAGTTATTATTTCATTGTTCCCAAATAAAAAAGTATTTTGGAACGTGTGAGTGAAAAAAAAATCGTAACTTTGCCATTTCTTTAGCAATTACTTATCTCTTACCTTCTTTTATTTATGAGTAAAATCTTGAAAGGAACACTGATAGGCGTAGTGGCAGTTGCATTGGTAGCGGCTGGAGTCGGATATTATGCCATTGGTCCATGCTTGACGAACGAGCAGGAAGAATTCGTTTATGTGGATGCGGACGACAATCTCGATTCCGTGATGAACAAAGTGGATGAGGTTGCACACCCCAAGACGATGATGGGATTCAAGGCATTGGCTTCCCACGGAAAATATGGCGACAGAATCCGAACGGGACGTTACACGATAGACCCCGACATGACGATGCTGCAGTTGTTCCGCAACTTGCGCAATCATCAGCAGGATCCTATCAAGTTGGTGGTGCCAACAACTCGCACCCTTGCTGACATGGCTGGACGTGTTACGGAGAAGCTGATGATAGACTCTTTGTCGTTGGTGCAGTCAATTTCCGATTCTGCCGTATGTGCCAAGTTTGGACTCAACCATCAAACCATGCCGTCGCTGTTCATTCCCAACACCTACCAAGTGTTTTGGGATATGTCGGTTGATGATTTTCTTGAGCGCATGAAGAAAGAGCACGATAACTTCTGGAATGCTGACCGCTTGGCAAAAGCCAAAGCGCATGGTCTTGACCCTCAACAAGTTGCAACATTGGCGAGTATTGTGGATTCAGAAAGTGCCTACGACCCTGAAAAGCCACGCATCGCAGGGCTCTACTTGAATCGTCTGAAGATGGGAATGCCATTGCAGAGTGACCCGACTGTTATCTTTGCAGTTGGTGACTTCACTATTCGTCGCGTTCTCAATGTGCATCTCAACACCAACTCTCCTTACAACACTTACAAGAACATTGGTCTTCCTCCAGGTCCTATCCGCATACCATCCATTGCGGGTTTGGAGGCTGTGCTCAATGCCGAGAAGCATGGCTATCTCTATATGTGTGCAAAGGAAGATTTCTCTGGTTCTCACAACTTTGCCACTACTTTTGCACAGCACGCTGCAAATGCTCGCAGATACACGCAGGCTCTGAATCAGCGTGGAATCATGAAATGATGTTCTCACTCCTGAACAATTGAACAAAACAAGATGGACCTCTCAGAACTTATAAACGACAAAAGCAAACTGAATCGCAGCACATTGGAAGAACTGGGTAAGTTGGTGGAGCAATATCCTTACCATCAAACTGCTCGCTTGCTGTATGTTGCCAACTTGTTTGCTGTTCGTGATAAATCGTTTGGCGAAGAGCTTCGCAAAGCAAGTGTCCTCGTTCCCGACCGAGTGGCTCTGTTCCAGATGTTTGAAGGAATGCACTACGAAGAAGAGCGGCAGCAAGACAAGCAAATGGTTGAAAACAGCATCGTGACAGAGGGTGACGACCGCACCGTGAACCTCATCGACAGTTTTCTTCAGTCGCAAATCCCTTCCGACGAATCGTCGGACAGCCGAGCCACGCAGCCTCACGATGTGCCAACGATTGCGGAAGTGACTTCCGACTATGCCACTTTCCTCGAAATGCAAGATGTGCATGCCCTCCAAAACGAGGAAGCACCAAGCTTGCAGGGGGCAGAGCTTATCGACAATTTCATTCGTGAAACAAGTGGTAAGCAACGCTACGAAATGCCTGACATCGACAGTAGCGACGAGCTGGGTTCGTTGAGTATGGACACCAAAGAAGTGCCTGACGATGACTTATATAACGAGAAAATCGTCAATATCCTCATAAAACAGGGCCGATATGAGCAGGCATTAGAAATATTAAACAAGATTTGTTTGAATAATCCAGAAAAAAACACTACCTTTGCAACTCAAATGCGGCTACTTGAAGTTGTGGTTGGGCGAACTGCCCAAGACAAGCATTGAAAAATCAGAAATTTAAAAGCTTTAAAAAATGTATACATTAACTATTGTACTTATTCTTTTGGCATCAGTATTGATGGTCGGAATCGTTCTCATTCAGGAGAGCAAAGGCGGAGGCTTGGCATCAGGCTTCTCTGCATCAAATCAGATTATGGGTGTTCGCAAGACAACGGACTTCCTTGAGAAAGCTACTTGGGGACTCGCTATTGCAATGGTGGTATTGAGTGTTGTTTCAAATGCTTTCATCACCAAGACAACTGTTGAGGAGAATCCTCTCATTGAGCAGAGTGCTCCTGCACAGACTGATGCTCAGAACGTTCCTTCTTTCCCTGCTGCTGGCACAACTGAAGCACCTGCTGAAACACCAGCAAAATAAGCGAAAGTTTTTCATTTCCCTCTGCGAATACATTTATTCCTCATATTACAAAAAACTGCCAACGCTGTCGCGCTGGCAGTTTTTTATTTTATGTTTTTCTCCTAAAGAAATAGGCTAAATGTACTAAATTTTTATCCGTCACCCGCTTCGGGGTTCCGTGCTTTGCGTATGCTTAGCAGGGGTTCCTTGCTTGGCACTCCACCGCCTGCCTGTGTTCTTTCATGCCTTCGGCATTTTTAGCGGACACCAATATTTTAAAATTTTGCTGATTTTGCCGATTTCTTTAGGAGACTTTTTTCACTTTTCACTTTCAACTTATTCCAAACCGATGTAGAAGAGGTTGCAGGTGTTGGCCTTCGTCAGTTCGTGTTTTCCTGCTGGAAGAGAAACAGTGATAGGAGAGCCTGCGTTGCCCGTATATTTCGCTCCATCTATTTTGATGGAAGGCTCTTCGGAAGAAGCGAAATAGAGGCTGAGGGTGAAATCTGCACTGGTCTCAAACTGGATGCTGGTGGAGGATTCCATCTTGAGGCACGTGTTGTAGGTGACACCGTTCACAGTGGCTGTTCCCTTCGAGTTAGAACCATTGCCGTTCACGATGAAGGAAGCGTTGGATGGAGTGCCGTCCTTGGCGAAGACACAATAAGTAGGAGCAGAAATCACACCACCTCCGATTGGGTTCTCAGGATTATCGGGGTTGTCAGGATTGTCATCACCTCCACCGATTTCGTCTTGTCCGAAGATGCCGACGAGAGACGACTTGTAGGAATCGAGTTTCTGCCCCAATTCTGGAATCACATCATAGTTCGTGTCTTCCGACTTGTTGAAGGTGAATGTCAAGTCACCGTGATTGAGACGACCAGCACCATAATAGCTTGTCACTTGCGATGGCACATCTACTGTTGCGTCTGGCGTATAATCGTACATGACAGAAGCATCGGTGTCGAAATTGTTGTAGGCATTTGAACCCGAAAGGGTTACGATGCTCGTAGGAACTTGCTCGTTTCGGGCAGAAGCTTGATAGAAGTCGAAGCTCTTGTTGTTTGATGCGTAGGTGATAGGGGTGTAGTTGCTGCTGGAGCCTTTCTCTGTGAACAGGCTTCCGTATTCCTTAATCATACCGCCTTCTTCGCCTGAGAATGTTCCGCTACCCTTGGCATCTGTGCCCTGGAGAGAAATCATGATTGGGTCCTTCGTGGCGCGGAAGTAGTTGTTCTCCGAGAACACGCTGGCACCCGATGTTGCTCCAATTCCGTATTTCGAGCAGCCGTCGTAGTAGTTGTTCCAAATGTGAACACTCATGGTGCGAACGCGGGCATGGCGTGAGTCGCTGTGGTCGAACCAGTTGTGGTGGTAGGTGATGTAATTTGGACCACTTTCGTCCTTCATGCCACACATCGACGACTTACCCGTGTCCCAGAAGTGGCAGTTGTCGATGGTAACATATTTGGAATTGGACTTCACGTCGATAGAGCCGTCACCCTTCGCATGGTCGCCACTGCCTTGCTTGCCGTAGAACACATCGATGTGGTGAATCCAAATGTTGGAGTTGTCGGTGTCGAGCGAGATGCCGTCGTCCATTTGGCGCATAATGCCCAAGTTGCGGAATTCCACGCTCTTGCTGTTTCGTACCAAGAAACCAAATCCACGAATCGTTGCGTCTTCACCAATGCCTTCGATGGTGATGTTCATTTCGCTGTCAGCCGACCTGCCTTTCACCTGAATGCCCTCTTCGGAACTTTCAAATTTGTCTGTGTCACCATTGCTGATTGTTCCGATGACGCGCACATCGAGCGGTACAGTGACGTTGCCTTTCTGATAAGCATTGATGATGGCTTGAATGCCAGTGAATGTGCCACTGTTGAGCTTGGCAGTGACCGTCTTGGCATTGGCTTTCGTAACATAAACAACCACGGCGTTCGACTTGAGCGAACCATCATCGTTGTAGGCTCCAATGTTGGAGTAGTTCTTATGGGCAAAGCCGATGCGCTGGTAGTTTTTCACCGTGATGGAACTTGCTTCGTTGGCTTGGGCAGTAAGTTCTTCATTGTTCACGATTGGTACAACTCTCAGAGCGTAGTCGCTGGCTGCTACCAGTCCCACTGCATCAGCACGTCCGTAAGTGCCGTAGTTTCTCACGAGTTGAGCATCCAGCTTCGTCCAGTTGGCATATTTTCCACCTTTTATATATACAGCATAGTTGCTCACGCCTTCCTGCACCTGCCATTCCACGTAAGCCGATTCGAGCCAGCCCTTCGATTCGTTGATGAACACTTTGCCTTCGGCGTTGGTGAATTCAGCATCCTCGCCTTGTTCCGACTTCTTGGCAAAGGAGATGTTGCTCACGCTACCCTTGTAGCTGTCGTTGGTGCTGGCATTGAAAGGTTTCACGGTGACGTTCTCCCCTTCGATGTCGATGCTTTGGAGTGCAGCCGTGTTGTAGTATTTCACGTCGCCATTCTTCAGCGAGAGGTATGCTTGGTTCACGCCCAAGTTCATAGGAACCGCATTCACGGTCACGTCCTTGTCGGGGTCGGGTTCTTGAGGAGTGTTGCCGCCTTCGCTCACTGCGATGCTATAGACGTAGAGCCCGCCTGTGGAAGTGAGGGTGATGTCGCCATTCGATGTGACGGTTCCCACGTTGGTCACTTGGTCCACGGAAGTGTCGTTGAACGAACCCGAAACAGGTGTGATGTTCTGCACGTTGATGCCACGAGCCGTTGAAGTGCTCGATGATTTGCATATCACCGTCACCGTTTGTCCTTCTTTCAGATTGGCGATGCGAACATCCACCTTTCCGTTGAGGTTGAGGCATCCTTTCTTGCCATCGATGCGAACCACGCCATCGGCTTGTGTCTTGCCCGATGCAATGGCTGGAGCCGTGAAGTAAAGTCCCTGTGTGAAGCTCCATGCACTGCCATTAGCCATGAGCTGTTCGTTGTTGAGTGCTTGCTGATAGCTGTAGCGGTTGTTGGTTTCATCCAAGTACCAAAGCGTGTTGTCACTACCCAACTGTGAGAAAGCGTCGCTACTTCCCACTTGCGAGAAGTCCCATGTTTGAGCCTGTGAGCTGAATGCCACTACGGACAGTAATGCAGCGAGAATATGTATTCGTTTCATAATGGTCCTATCTATTTGGTTTTCTGAAATTTAACTATTTGAGTACCCACTTTCAGGATGTAAGTCCCCACAGGGAGTTGTGACACATTGAGAGTGGTGGATTCGCCAGTGCTTTGAGCAGCCATCATGCGCTGTCCGTTGGCGTTGAAGATGGTGAGTTTCGTTCCTGGCTGCACGTTGCCGATGCTGAGTTGTCCGTTCACCACGCCACGGAAGATGAAGGCGTTGCCCTGAAGCGTGCTGATGCTTTCTGTATCCGAAGCAGTGAAGGCAATCGACACGTTGTCCATGTCGGCAGTTTGGGTGAATCCGTCGCTGAAATGCAGAACCACTTGGTCCTTGTCGAACGTGATTTGTACTACAGTTTTATCCGCCGCCTGTCCGTTGATGGTGACGGTTTGCTGCGTTTGTGCCCACGATGGAGCAGACAGACAGATAAGGAACAATAGGGAAATGAATAATCGTTTTTTCATATTGTTGGATAGTTAAAGATTGATAGTTCACACAATTCGTTGCAAATTTAACGCAAAAAATTGATATATGCTGATTGATGCATAGATTATTTGTTTCCAACAAATAAAAAGACACAACAGGGCGTCACTGTAAACAGGAGTGCGGAAAAGAAAAAACTATGATGGGACGCGGCTCATACTATGATGGGACGCGGATAGAAAAACAATGGGGACGTACTCATTCGCGATTGGGGACTCACGCGTTCGCGACTGGGGATTCACTTGAACGCGATTGGGGATTTACTTGAGTTTGTCCCCAGTGAAATTATTGTAAATCCCCAGTCTTGATGTGAAGAAGGATTTCTTTGGGGAAATCGACGATGATAGAGGCTCCTGATGCTTCGAGGAAACTGCGGTCGCGAAATCCCCAAGCGACTGATATGCAAGGGATTCCCGCATTCTTCGCTGTTTCCACATCCACTTCGCTATCTCCCACGTAGATACATTCCTGCGGAGTGGACCCCAACTGCGTCATGGCATGAAGAACCATGTCGGGATGGGGTTTCCGACGGATTTTGGGCTGCTGTTCACCGATGGCAAGGTCGATGAGCGATGGGAAGAAGGATTTGTGAAGCTCTTGAACAACGGCATTGGGTTTGTTGCTGACAATGGCTGTCTTCATTCCGAGTGCCTTGCATTGCTGGAGTAGTGAAGGAATGCCTGTGTAGGGTTTCGTGGAGTCGATGCTATGAATAAGATAATGCTTGCGAAATTCGGAAAAGACTTTTTCTTCTAATTCGGTGGGGCAGTCGGAAGGCAGTGATTGATGAATCAAGACTCTTGCACCATTGCCGAGGAATTGTCTTACTTCCGCCTTGCTTCGCAGAGGCAGAGAAAAGTAGGCAAGCGCATGATTTACGCTTGCCCAGAGGTCGTCGAGGGTATCGAGTAGGGTACCATCGAGGTCGAATATCAATGTGGAAACCATTGGAGTGAAATAACGTGAAGCGTGGAGCGTGGAACGTGAAGCGTGAAGAGGTGAGCGTGAAGCGATTTTGCCGGATGGCATTTTTCACTTTTCACTTTTCACTTTTCACTTTTCACTCTTATTTCTTCTTTCCCTTTACTTTCAGTGGTTCTGGCCCATTGAGAGTAGGGGTGACAGGATTGATTTTTCCATCCTTTGAGAAGGTGAGCTTGTCGATGCAGACTTCGCGGTGAGTGCCTGGACTCATGGAACGCTCGATGTAGTTCTTGTTGATGCGATGATACACGATGTACCATTGGTCTTTGCCTGGAATCTGAAGGATGGAGTTGTGTGCAGTTCCATATATCTTGTTTTCAGGCACTTGCTGAAGGATAATTGGTTCCTTTGCCACTTCGATAGGTCCGAGTGGCGACTTGGATGTGCCGTAGCAAACGTGGTAGTTTGGACTGCCAGTGTCGTCAACAGACCAAAGGAAATAGTAGATGCCCTTGCGGTAGAACACGTATGGAGCCTCACGATAGGCGTAGGTTTGGAGTGTGCCGCCCTTTGGTGTGAGAACAACGGTAGTGCCAGGCTTGAGGCTGGTCATGTCATCGTTGAGTTCTGCTCCAGCCATGTAGCCGTTGCCCCAATAGATGTAGTGCTTGCCCGACTTAGGGTCGGTGAACACATCAACGTCGATTTGCTGTCCACCACGTACACCTTCAGGAAGGTCGCTGATGATTGGTTTGCCGAAATCAACGAAAGGACCAACAGGGTTGTCTGCTATTGCCACACCAATCTCCTTGCGACGACCTGCGTCGGCACTGAAATAGAAATAGTATTTGTAGCTGCCATCCTTCTGCTTCACTTCCTCGATGGCTGGTGCCCAGGCATTGCCCTTAGCCCATGCCACTTGGTCACTCTTCACATCGAGCATCGTGCCTTCGTCCTTCCAATTGATGAGGTCGGACGAAGAGAACACGTTGAACTTATATCCGCCCCAACCTGGATAGCCGTCGGTGGTGGAGTAGATGTAGTATTTCTTGGTCTGGTGGGAATAGAGCACTTCGGGGTCGGCATGGAAAGCAGGTAGGATTGGCTGCTTGTAGTTGCCGTATTCCTTGAGCAAGCGGTCTTTCTCTGCCTGTGTGATAGGGATGATGGTGCCATGACGAGGGGTGAACATTCCTTCGGTCTTGGTGTTTTGCACCACTTCGAAGGTCTTGAGGTCGGAGCTCTTACAGAACTGATAATGTCCGTTGCCGTAGCAGTCGTACATCACAATCCAAGAGGTACCGTCGATGGTTTGGCAAACGCCTACACCTTCCACGGCTTCTTTTGTCTGATCCACATGCCCGTCGATTTTTGTCCATTGGCTACCGTTGCGCTGTCCTCTTTCGGCAGTGAGTTGCTTGGCGGTGGCTTGGTAGATGCCTCTGCCCGACTCACTCTTATAGAAAAGGTGGTAGAGCTGGTCGGCTGGATTGAAAACGATGTCGCCATCGATGGTGGCTGCACCATTATCGAAGAGGAATTGTGGTTCGCCGATGAGGTCGGTGAAATCGTCGTTTACATAGGAATAGTAGATGCGGTCGAATGAGTTAGGGTCGTCGGTGCGGAGGGAATAGAACACCATGTAACGCTTCGCTTGATGGTCGTAGATGGTTTCTGGTGCCCACACACGGATGACATTGCGCCATGTCTTTGGGTACTTGGTTGGGAAATGCACGGTGGAGTGAGTCCAGTGGATGAGGTCAGTAGATTTCATAAGAACCATACCTCGATTGGAACTCCAGCCCAGGCTTGACTTCATGTCGGTGACTACCATGTAGAAGGTCTTTCCGTCTTCTCCTCGAAGGATGTGAGGGTCGCGCACACAACCTGTGAGGGCGATGGTGTCGCTCTTGATGACGGGAGCCCCATGGTTGAGAGGGGTGTAGTTATAGCCATCGTCGCTAAGTGCATAGCAGATTTGCTCTTGCTCTGGGGCATTGCCCGTGAAATAAGTGAACAGGTAAGCCACTTTCGGTTCTGTGTTCTGTGCCTGAGCAGAGAGAGAAAGTGTGGCTGTCAGAAGGCATGATAGTAAGAGTGGATGTTTCATATTTAGTTAGTGTATTAGAGTTTGTCGAAATAAAAGGGGAGGGAGAGGAAGTGAAAAGTGAGAAGTGAAAAGTGAAAAATGAGCCGAAAGGAGGACTATTTGATTTTGTCGTTCTTGGTTCGGCTGAGGTCGAAGAGGTAGTTGAGTTTGACGATGATGGCTGAATTGGCCGAACGGGAGAAGAAGCCTTTCTTCGAGGAATCGTATGTGTCGGAGAGTCCGTAATAATAACGCCCGTCGAGGATGAAATGCCCGATGACGGATGAGAACTCTAAACCAAGGCCAGCGGTGATGCCATATTCGAATTTCTTGTCGATGTCGTGGCTGTATTGATAGACCACGTTGTTCGGACGTTTCGATATGTCCCAGGCTCCTGCTCCTCCCTTCTGCTCGCTGGTGCCGATGGCAACGCCTATCTGAGGACCAACCTCGAACACAAACTTAAAGCCTCTGCGTTCGCGTCCCCAACCCATCTGCATGAGCAAGGGTATCTGAATGTAGTTGATGTTGTGCTGGTACTCGTTGAGGGAACCGTCTTCGATGAGTTCTTTCCATCCCATGTTGGCATAGTTCAGCTCCAGCTGTACGCCACAAATGGCAGTGAAATACTTTTCGCAAATGTAACGAAACGATACACCTGCCGTGGGTGCGCCTTTCCACTTCTGCTTGATGGATGGAGTGAAGTCAACGCGTGACAGGCTCCATCCCGCATTGACACCCACCGAGAAGTCGCTTCGGTGTTCTCCCACTTGGGCCGAGGCGGATAGGATATGAAGAGTGAAGAGTGAAAAGAGAAAAATGTATTTTTTTACTCTACTCATTTGTGGATGAGGTGTTTAGGTGTGTTCTATTAATTCTGTTTTTAGATTTCTACAATTAAATGACGTGTTCTTTTCGGTTGCTTTTTGTTTTATTTGAAGTCTTTTTGCCACTTTTCTCGGTTACATAGCTCGCTATGCGCCCTCAAAAACTGACAAAAATC
>OCVV012888052.1_pt1 | contig 19224 bp, 14 predicted proteins | sample 1539721 | NCBI WGS metagenome assembly OCVV01 (sample SAMN02144230, study PRJEB22623) | gut metagenome | biome: sheep rumen | host: Ovis aries | place: New Zealand
AGGAGCCGCCACACGAGGTCAAGGCATACCAACCGGATATGCCTATCGAGTACGGCGTGCGACGACGACAACACCGCTATGCGGAATTTAACGCAATAAATGTTAAAGTGTTTTAATGATACTTAGTATTACAGCTTTTTTACGTCCGCGCCCAACGAGGAGAGCACCAGCTCAAAATCCTCATAGCCGCGTTCGAGATATTCGATGCCGCCGATCTCGCTCTGTCCTCTCGCGCACAAGGCGGCGACCACCAGTGCGGCGGCGCCCCTGAGATCCTGCGCGCGGACGTTGGCGGACAGCAGTCTTCTCACACCGTCCACGACCGCGACCTTGCCCTCCACGCGGATATCCGCGCCGAAGCGGCACAGCTCGCTGACATGGCTGTATCGGCTGAGAAACATATTCTCGACAAAGACCGTCATCCCGTCGGCAACAGCCGCCATGCTCATCACAGGCGCCTGCGCGTCGGTCGGAAACCCGGGATACGGCATGGTGCGTATCAGCTTGGGGCTTTGCAGGCGGTAGGGCGCGCTGATACGAACGCCTTCACCGTCAATGTTGAGCTCACAGCCGCTGTCCCGAAAAACGGGAAACACCGACTCGAGGTGGGACGGGACGACGCCCGTCATCAATATATCGGAGCCCGTGACCGCGGCGGCTGACATCAAGGTCGCCGCGACGATGCGGTCGGGGATCATGGCGTGTGTGGTCGGAGCCAGGCGCTTGACGCCGTCGATGATGATGGTGCTCTCCCCTGCCCCGTTGATCTGCGCGCCGCAGGAGTTGAGGAAATCCGCGAGATCGACGATCTCGGGCTCTCTTGCCGCGTTGCTGATGATCGTGGTGCCCTTGGCAGTGGCTGCCGCGATCATGATATTCTCAGTCGCGCCGACGGACGGGAACGGCAGGACGATATTCGCGCCGTGCAGCACATCCTGGACACAGCAATCGAGCTCGCCGTGATCCTCCGAGATCTCGACCCCCATCTCACGCAGGGCGTTCAGATGCAGGTCGATGGGTCTGGGACCCAGCTCGCACCCTCCGGGGAACGACATTCTCACGCGGTCGAACCGTGCGATCATCGCGCCGAGGAAGATGATCGACGAACGCATCCGATGCATCAGCTCGGTGGGAATCTCATAGCGCGTCACACTGCCGGTATCGACGATGACGGTGTTTTCCTCACGGTGAGCCGTACAGCCTATGTAACGCAGAATCTTAAGCGACGCTTCCACGTCGCTCAGTCGCGGGCAGTTATGCAGCACACATTCTCCGCGGCACAACAGCGTTGCCGCCAAGATCGGCAGGGAGCTGTTCTTGGAGCCCTGCAGCCGCACCTTTCCCGATAATACTCTGCCTCCGTCAACGACAAACACTGACACACCCAACACCCTTTCCAAAAGCTCTTGCCTTTTATTCTATGTGAGAAAGGGAGAAAAGGTGACAGATTCAGTTAGGAGTTAGGAAGGAGGAGTTAGGAGTTGATGGCGGGCGTTGCCCGCACCCATTGATAGTTTTAATATCACACGTGCTATCAATTCAAAACGCGCCAGCGTTTCCCGAAACTCCTCACTCCTAACTCCTCACTCCTAACTATCAGCGAGGACTTCTTTCACCGTCTGATAGATTCTTTCGTTCGCGTCGGTGATCGCCATTTTCTGGGCGTTTTTGCGGTATTCCTCGAGCACGGACTTGTCGGTGAGCATGCTGTCAACGGTCTCGATCAACAGCTCGCCCGAGAGGTCAGCCTGCTCGATCAGCTTTGCCGCCTTTTTGTTCACCATCGACATTGCGTTGTGGTACTGGTGGTTTTCCGCGACAAACGGCGAGGGGATCAGCACCGCGGGTCTGCCCTTTGCCTGTACCTCGGAGAGGGTGATCGCACCCGCGCGCGATACCACCAGGTCGCATGCCGCCAGACATTCGTCCATATTGTCGATGTACTGTCTGATATCGAGGTTGTCGTACTCATCGGGGTCAACGCCCTTGGACTTTAGCAGATCGGGCATCCATGTGCCCTGCTGTCCGTAAGCGTGGATATGATGATACTTTTTGTCCTTTGCGGAACGCACGATCAGCTCCGCCATGGAGCGGTTGATGCACTCCGCGCCCAGCGATCCGCCGAAGGAGAGGATGATCGGCTTGCTGTCATCCAGCCCGAGCTTCGCCTTCGCCTCATCATGCTTGGTGGAGAGGATCGCGGGACGGATCGGGTTGCCCGTCAGAACAAAGTGCGCCTTGTCCGAAAAGCGGCTCTTGGCGTCCTCGTTCGCGAGCATAACGCGGTTGACGGATTGCGCCAGCATCTTGTTGGTCACGCCGGGATAGGCGTTCTGCTCGTGGATGATCGCCTTGTAGCCAAGGTTGCACGCCGCGAGGATGACGGGGCCGCTGACGTAGCCGCCTGTGCCGATGCAGATATCGGGATCGAATTCCTTGATGATCTTCTTCGCCTTGGAGCGGGATTCAAAGGAATAAACCACAGTTTTGAAGTTGTGGATCAGATTCTTCGGCGACAGACTGCGCTTGAAGCCGGTGATCACGACGGATTTGATCGGGAAGCCTGCCTGCTTAACCAGGCGCTGCTCCATGCCGTCGCGGTTGCCGATAAACAAAATCTCCGCGTCCGGCTCCATCTTTTTGATATAGCCCGCGATCGCAATGGCGGGATTGATATGTCCGGCGGTACCGCCGCCGGCAAGTAATACTTTCATTTTATCTCCTTCTTAGTGAACAGTGTTCAGTGATTAGTGGACAGTTTTTTCGGTGGGCTTCGCCCACACCCATTGTTGTGATCTGACCACTGACAACTGATCACTGACCACTAGCTCTTTTCTATATTCGACGATCTGGATATCGAGAGGATAACGCCCATCTCGAACATCAGCGTCAGCAGTGAGGAGCCGCCGTAGCTGAAGAACGGCAGGGAGATACCCGTGTTGGGCAACCAGTCGGTGATAACCAATATATTCAGTATGACCTGCAATCCGATATGGCTGATCAAGCCGATACCGAGCAGCTTACCGAAGCGGTCGCGCGCGCGCAACGAGATGATGACGCCGCGCCATACCAAGAGCGCGAAGATCAACAGGATGATGACCGCGCCGACGAGCCCCAGCTCCTCGCATACGATGGCGAAGATAAAGTCATTCTGCGGCTCGGGTAAGTACAAATATTTTTGTCGGCTCTGTCCGAGACCCAGTCCGAACAGTCCGCCCGAACCGATCGCGTACAGACTGTTGCGCGTCTGCCATGTACTGTTCCACATATCGCGGTCGAGATCCTCGTTCAGCGCCTGACCCCAGCCGTCCATACGCTCCATCGCGTAGGTCAGCATGCCGGTCACCCACAACAGCAGGATCAGTACCGCGAGGATCGCCGCGCCGATGGCGAGCCATTTGACCTTGATGCCCGATACATAGAGCATGACGACCGTGAGGATGCCGATGATAACGATACAGGAGTAATGCGGCTCGAACAGCAGCAGCAGCGCTGTGGAGAGGAATACCGCCGCGCCGGGCAGAATCCCGTATTTGAACGTATCCATTCGGTCATAATAGCGGCTGCCCCAGTGCGCCAAAAACAGGATGATCGCAAATTTGCTGATCTCCGACGCCTGGATGCCGAACGCGCCGAAGCCGATCCATCGGTGCACGCCGCCCTCCTGTGACGGCAGCACCAATACGAGCAGCAGCGCAAAGTAGCTCAGTCCGAGGATGATCGCCGCGAACCGGTGATAATAATGGTAGTCCAAAAAGGAGATACCGAACATGATCGCCAAACCGATCACCGCGAACAGGAGCTGACGCTTCAGATAATAATAGCTGTCGCCGATCTCATAGTAGGCGACGGGGTAGCTCGCCGAAAACATCATCGTGATACCGATGGCGAGCAGTACCAATATCAGCAGGACAAAGGGCACGTCGATACCCTTGCCGATATTCAGCATGGAAAAATTGATTTTTCGTCTGCCTCGTTTGTCAGAGGCACGGCGATCACGCTCATAATCCCGCACCCTGCGGCGCGAGGTGTTTTCGATTGTTGACATATGCCTCATTCCTTCATTCAATGGGTATGTTGCCCTCCCCGATCGGGGAGCAAAAGCGATTATGCCGCGGGCAGTCGGACGATGCCGAAGATCACCAGCAGCAGTGCAATGAGACCGCAAACAGCGGTGAACGCGGAGAACACGCAGACGATCTTGGTCTCCGACCAGCCGCACATCTCAAAATGATGGTGGATCGGCGACATCTTGAAGATACGCTTGCCGTGAGTGAGCTTGAAGTAGGTGACCTGGAGCACGACCGAGAGCATCTCAAGCAGGTAGGTCAGCGCGATCAGCAGCAGCATGAGCTGCATATCCATCGCGAACGCCATCGAGCACACCATGCCGCCGAGGAACAGCGAGCCTGTGTCGCCCATAAAGCACTTGGCGGGATGGAAGTTCCAGACGAGGAAGCCCAGGCATCCGCCCGCGCCCGCCGCGGTATACAGCACGTTCGCCTCGTGACCGCCCAGTACATTGGCGATCAGCATCATGAACAGGCACGCGAAGAAGGTGATCGAGCCGTCGAGTCCGTCGATACCGTCGGTCAGGTTGACCGCGTTGACGATGGCGACCAGACCGATCGCCATGATGATATAGTAGAAGAAGCCGAGATTGACATAGTGGTTGACAAAGGGGATCAGGATCTCGGTATTGTCCTTGCACAGGTGCATCAGGAACAGGTAGATCGCCGCCGCCAAAAATTGCAGGACGAGCTTCTGGATCGCGGTCAAGCCGAGATTGCGCTTTTTGACGACCTTGACATAATCGTCAACAAAGCCGATGGCGCCGTTCATCAGCGCGAACAGCAGACCGATGAACACATAGTAGCTCACGGAATCCATGCCGTGACCGACCGCGTACAGCAGTATGCCCGCCGTCGTCGCGATCACGATACCGATGATGAACATGATACCGCCCATCGTGGGGGTACCCTGCTTGTTCTTATGCCATTTCGGTCCTTCCTCTAAGATCGTCTGACCGAAGTTCAGTTTGTGGAGGAAAGGGATCAAAAACTTTCCGATCACGGCGGTAACGGCAAAGGATACTGCCGCTACACCGAACGCCCATAAACCTGTCTCCATTTTTACACCTCATTTGTTTTGATAATAGTTCAAAGAGAGCATACGCTCCGCGATAAGGGCCGGCAGGATCGCCGATCGGCGCTGATCCGTCGACCCGATAACGTTGGAATCAAAGTTGATAATGACACGCGTCTAGTCGGCAATGCCGCTGCTGCTGAAGGTGACGGTGATGACCGTACCCGGCGCGACCTCGTTGCCCTCGGGGATACTCTGGGAGGTCGAGGTACCGTCTGACGAGGATACCATGCCCGTCATGCTGACGTTCAGGTTGTTCGCCGCGGCAACGCCGTTGACCTCCGACACGCTCAGCCCGACAAAGTTCGGAACTGTGACCTTATCGGTGGAAGCGCTCTGATCGGTATACAGGACGATGGTGCCGCCCGTCGGGATCGACGCGCCTGTCGCGGGACTCTGGGAGATGACCGTCGAGCCCTCGCCCTTGACCGTCACGCTGAAGCCGTCCGCCTCAGCCGCCTTGGTCGCGTCCTCAATGCTCTGACCCGTGTAGGAGCCGGCCGCGGTATCAATGTTGCTCATCTCTTCGTCTGTATACTGCGCCGCGACGTCAAGATACGGCAGTACCTCGCTCATGATGCTCGCGAATACGGGCGCCGCGACCTCGGAGCCGTAGTAGCTGCCGCCCAAGGGAGCGTCAAAGAATACCAGCGCCGCGTACTGCGGATTGTTCGCGGGAGCAAAGCCGCAGAAGGACGCGATATAGTCATCCGCGCCGTCGTCGTTGACGTCGATCAGCTTCTCGGAGGTACCGGTCTTACCGCCGACGCGGTAGCCCGCGACATAGCCGTTTTTACCGGAGCCTGTGGTCGCGTTCTCCTCCAAGATACCGCACATTTCTTTAGATACGGATTCGGAGATGACCTGACGCTTTGTCTCGGTGGAGGTATTTTTGACGACCTTGCCGTTGGAATCAAGGATCTGCTTGACGACATGGGGCTGGACGATCCTGCCGCCGTTTGCGACAGCGCTCGCCGCGGTGATCATTTGGATCGGGGTGATCGAGAAGTTCTGACCGAAGGAGGCAACCGCCAAGTCGGTGTCGAGCATGTTGCCCTCTACGCCGTCGTGGATAAAGAACTGGTCGTCGGACTCACCGGGCAGGTCGATGCCTGTTTTGTCCGAGAAGCCGAACGCCTGATAATAATCCCAGAATTTTTCCTTGCCGACCAGCTGGCCGATCTGGATGAAGCCGGGGTTACAGGAGTTCCACAGACATTCCTGATAGGTCTGGGAGCCGTGACCCGCGGTGTTGTGACAGTGGATGGTGTCCTCATACAGCTGGAACGCGCCCGAGCAGTTAAAGCGGCTGTTCTCATTGACAACACCCTCCTGGAGTGCCATCGACAGCGTGACCATCTTAAAAACCGAACCGGGATAGTAGGTATCGGAGATCGCCTTGTTACGCCAGTTTCTTGCCAGCGCCGCGCTGTTCGCCTCCGCCTTTGCCTTTTCGATCAGCTCATTCTTTTGCTTTTCGCTGAGCTTACTGGGGTCAACGCCCTCCTCGATATAATCGTGCTTGACGAGATAATCGGTGTTGATCGCGTCGATCTCCTTTTGCTGGTCGTCGCTGATGGCATACGGTTTGTTCAGATCAAAGCCGTTGACGGAAGCCATCGCAAGGATCTCGCCGTTATTGACGTCCATCACGATGCAAACACCGCGCTCGTGGACGTTGTGGTCGATGACGCCCTGCTTCATGTACTTTTCAACGATACTCTGCACGGTCTCGTCGATGGTGAGCACGATGGAGCTGCCGTCGATCGCGCCGATGTTCTGGTTATAGTCGAAGGGCATTTCCGTCTGAACGCCGTTCTGCGCCGAAACGATCCTGCCGGGCGTGCCGGACAGATATTCGTTGTACTGATATTCTACTCCCGACAGACCCTGATCCTCGGAGCCGGTGAAGCCGATGACCGAGGAGGCGAGGTCGCTGTAGGGATAGTAACGCTTGTAGTCGTCGAGCAGCGTGATGATACCCGCCTTTTGATATTTTTCGGAGAGCTCGTTTTGCAGCTCGATGATCTGCTCCTTCTCCGAGGTTTCGACCTTGCGCTTGACGGAAACATAGTAGGTGTTCTGCTTGGTTTCCTCATAGGTCTCGTTTTCATCCACGCCTAAGATCTCATGCAGGCGCTTTGCAACAAAGCGGCGCTGTTCCTCACCGCTTTCACCGTCGTCAAAATACGCGGGCGCCATGACCACCTGCCATACGGAGGCGGACTGGGCAAGGATCTTGCCCTTGGTGTCGTATATCGTACCGCGCTTTGCGGAAACGGGGGTATCCGAAAGCTGCTGTTCAATCGCTCTGCGCTGGAGCTCTTCGCCCTGTACCAGCTGTAGGAAGGCCAGTCGGGTAATGACAGCGCCGAAGCCAACCGCCAAGATAATAATCAAAAGCCATACGGTTCTTCTTCTGAGCTTTTGGTTAGCACCCATAAGCGATTTCTCCTTTCTCCATAAGTAGTCAAACGGCTTTTTCCACCGTTTAATCGTTCTGAATAACGCAGCGATTTGCTCCGATTTTTGACGGAATTTGACCGACTTCGGAGCGCCGAGTGCTGCCGCGGCATACAAAAATCAATATTCTATAAAACACGAATAAGAGTTAAGACAAATCTCAACTCTTATCTCATCTACATTCTATTCAAACTCTTTCGATATATACCAAATCATGACCATAAGGAAGAAACCGCCTCTGCAATCGTCTCAAAAATATTCTTGTCCTTCTTGAGAGTGACCTCTGCCTTATCGCTGTCGGAAAGCTGTATAAACTCCTTCTGGGAGTTGGTCGCCTTATTCATTTTGAGATTGTTTTTTGCGTAGTCCTCTACTACGGAGGTGGAGATGGAAGAATCGACCTTCATCTCCAGCTGTGTGTACACACTCTGCTGCTCTGCCAGCTGCGCCTTCGCGTCCGAGATCTGCTGATTGAGCTCGGTGAGCTGAACCTGTCCGTGAATAATGGAAGCGACGATGAACGCGACAGCGATACCGAATACGACGCCGATCGCGATACGCGCGATATTGGACCTGCGTCTGCGCATGCGCTTGATCTTCGCCTCGGACTCGGCGCGGCGTTCTTCGCTTCTGCTCTTATTCTGCTGTGTGCCGCCGTCCTCTGTAGCGGGACGGTCATCCGCCTGTGCTCTCATTCTCTCGGAAGAATCAAAATCTTCTTCAAAGAGAGTGAAATCATAGGCGCTGCTGCTACTCGAATAGTAAGCCATTTTGCACCCCAATCAAATCGATGCGTGCGTTCCAAGCACTTTGGTTTCTGTTTCTGTTTCTATATAAAGGGAATGTAGATATCTCTGTGATCGACTGTAATTTTTCTGTAATCTAATTTTAACCGAAATTGTGACATTTTCTCTTCGAATTCACAGGATGATGTGTCGAATCTCAGATTTCATCACAATTTCTTGTGTAGAACAATTATTACAATCTTGTTATCATTCTACTATATACTGTCGCCGATGTCCATAGTAAAACTGTACAAATATGGAACGGAATCATGATGAATTTGCTCAATTTGCCAGAATATTTTTCTTATACTTCCGACAGAGAAATATATACTGCTATCAGAGTCTCTCGCAGACTCTCAGCTTTGCCGAACGCGCCCTCGGATTGCGTTCATTCTCTTCCTCAGAGGGGCAAATCGGCTTACGTGTGATAATCTTGACCTGCGGTTTTTTGCCGCAAACGCATACGGGGAAGTCCTTCGGGCAGGTACAGCCCTGCGCCTTGTCGCGCATAAACTGCTTGACGATGCGATCCTCCAGCGAATGGAAGGTGATCACGCTGAGCCGTCCGCCCTTGTTAAGCATTTCAAAGGCACCCTGTAAGCCGCTTTCGAGCACATCGAGCTCATGGTTGACCGCAATGCGGATCGCCTGAAAGGATTTGCGCGCGGGATGACCGTCGCGGCGCACCTTCTGCGGCACGTTATCCTTGATGATATCCGCCAGCTCCAGGGTCGTCTCGATCCGCTTGGTCTCGCGGTACCGCGCGATCCCCTTGGCGATGGAATAGGCGTACTTTTCCTCGCCGTAGAGCGAGAGGATTCGGCTGAGCTCGCCGACAGACAGGGTGTTGATCAGATCGGCGGCAGTCTCGCCGCTTTGGCTCATGCGCATATCCAGCGGCGCGTCCACGTGATAAGAGAAACCGCGGGATCCAACGTCCAGCTGGTGGGACGATACGCCGATATCGAGCAGAACGCCGTCTACGCCCTCGACGCCGACGTCGCGCAGGAGTCGGCTCATATCGCCGAAGTTGCCCTCGATAATGCGGGAGCGGCTGTCACCGCGAAAACGCTCGGTCACGGTCGCGATCGCGTCGGGATCCTGATCGATGCTGTACAGCGTTCCCGTCGTCAAATGCGAGAGGATCGCCGCAGAGTGTCCGCCCGCGCCGGCGGTGCCGTCAACATAGACGCCGTCTTCACGGATATTCAAGCTATCGACCGCTTCATTCAGCAGTACGGAAACATGGTTGAATTCCATGCGCAGACACTCACTTTCTGTAGGATTGTTTTGAGGTGATCGGAACTCCGCTTTGCTGTTGCCGATTGTCTACATTATAAGCGCAGCAGCTCGAGCGCTTCCTTGATGTTGTCCTTCTTCTGCTGCTCCATATACGCTTCAAAGGTCGCCTTATCCCAGATCTCGATACGCGAATCCATACCGACCACGGTGACGTCAGCACTGAGCCCAACGTCCTCACGGAGCTTTTGCGGAATGATGATCCTGCCCTGCGAGTTGGGACTGACGAGCTTAGCGGGAGAGATCAGCAGGTATTGGAGCGAGAGCGCCTTGTCGGCGGGCAGCTGACGGATCTGCTCACGCAGACGGTCGAACTCCTCTACGCTCATGACCTGAGCGCATCGGTTGAAGCCCATGGTGATATAAAAGCTCTCGCCGAGCTGTTCTCTGAAATCGGTCGGCAGAATGACTCTGCCCTTGCTGTCAAGATGATGATCGCTGGTACCTAAAAACATTCTGCCGCCTCCTTTTGTTTAAAATCTCGGTTACTCGCGTGTTGGCTCACGCTCAGCCATTTGTGCAATCCCTCAGTCGCACGACTGCGTGTCATGCGGCAGTCCCCTTTACAATAGGGAGATAAATGTCACAAAATGACACAAAACGCCACCAACAGGTCTATTATATACTATGCTACAGATAAAATCAAGGGAATCTGTAACTTTTTTATCATAAATTTTACAAATTTTTCACCAATATCTTTGTATATGTTTTTTGCGGGTATCAAGATGTGGTGGGTCAGGCGGTTCCTTGCACCCATATGGATAGAGGCAGGGACGTTCCTCAGCCGAAGGCGGCATCCCTCTGTTGCAATGCGACGCCTCCCCTACATAACAATGCCTCGATGATCAAGGTATTGTTGATTATTCATTATTCCGTTTTCAGTCTTCATTTTTCAGTTTAGCATGTAAATGAGATATATTAGAGAAGTTTCGGTACGTCGGACACGCGTGTCAAGCGCCGTACCCTACGATAGACGTTTTTATTTGCTTTGCGTTTTGCTGTTATTCTTCGAAAAAGTCGCGGTGGGAGCGAGCCCCGTCCTACAACAGGAGCTTCATTTGCTGCGCGTTTGGATGGCGTTGATCGGAAGGCTTTCGGGAGGAGCAAGCCTCTGCGGAGACGCCTCCCCCTCTGTCACTTCGTGACGTCTCCCCAACGGGGAGCACCCCTCCCCTACAATAGACGTTTCATCAGCACCTTAACTCCTCACTCCTCATTCCTCATTCCTCATTATAACGCAAGGCCCCCGCATTTCTGCGAGAGCCTTGGCTTGATGATTATGCTTATGAATCCTCTTCATCGAGTATCACACTGTATTTACCCGCGTCGGGGTGGTTGCGGGCGTACTTTTTGATGGTGTTGATACTTTTTTCATCCTCGGATACGGTCGTACCGCCGTTGCCGGTCTTACCCAGCTCCAGACGGCGTTTGATCATCTCCTGGCAGTAGTTGTAGATCATGTGATAGTGGTTGACCGAATCGTTCCACTCTGCCTTCTGCTTATCGGTCAGCTCGGTCTTGGTGATGCCGTACTTTGTCTGCAGCATATTGGCGACATAGTCGGTGACCTTCTCGGAGCCGTAAACGTTCAGATGATCCCAGTTGTAGTAATCCTTGTTGACGTCGATGCCCGCCCAGTCGCCGTTTTGCTCGAGGTTGACGAAGTCGTAGCCGTAGCTCTCGATGATCTTCGCCGCCTCATTGCAGCGCTTGAAGCGGGTGACTCCGGATTCGGTAACGATATGGGGGAATCGCATGAACATCACGTTGGTGATATTGTTCTCCTTAAGGTAATCCAGTGTCTGTCTGAGATAACGCTCACCGTTGACCGCCAGGGGAAGGGTCTCGTTATTATCCTTGAGCTCGTCGTTATAGATCTTCGTCTCGCAATGGAACTCGTTGGCGACGGTCTTGTAGCCGCGGAACAGGGAATATCCCTTCTGCTTGAGTCCGATCTCCGCGTTGAGATACTTGATCTTCCACGGATACTCGTTCCACGAGCTGTGGTACTTGATGATCGGCAGATAATACTCGATCTGCTTATCCTCGGGAATCGCGTCCTTGAGGTAATCGCGCCAGATATTGTCCCTGGGCACGTTATCCGCGAACATACGCGCGCTCGCCTCGTTGGGCAGCTCGCTGTCCCTGTACAGGAACGCGTTGATCTCTACGATGACCATTTTGGGATCCTGGTACTTGAGAACCTCCTTGATCTGCGGCAAAACGATGTTCGCCGGAGAAGCCTGGGTCGCGTAAGGATAGCTGGTGTAGCCGTATTTTTCATACGCGTAGGGAGCGGAATAGCCGGCGTAGACGTCGCTCGCGCCGATCAGAACCGCGTCGACGGAGTGCTTCTCCTCGAGATAGAACGCCTCCATACGCATGGTATTGTTATCGATACGCTTCAGCAAAAAGGTCTGAAGCAGCAGGGTTGTTAAAACCACCGCCAGTCCGAAGGACAACAGCTTCAGACCGCGCGTGATATAAAGATTCTTTTTCATAGGTTTGCCTCATATTCCATACATCATACTTTGGCGGATACTCACACGGGCGGATACGCCGCGCGTCGGTATAGCTGTCCGCTAGAACTGCATATAGACGAAGTCGGAAGCAGCGTAGCCGGAGCCGTAGATACCGAAGATGATGATCGCCATCATCAGGAAGAAGAATACCAGCCAGCGCAGGATGAAGGGCTTTTTGTCCAGCATCTCGCGGATCGTGGTATCGGAATGCTTCTCCTGGATCATGCTGACAGTCCAGATCACGACCACGCATACCAGCAGGAGGATGAAATCCTTCCAGTCCAGACCGAGCTTGAAGATCTCGGTTCTGCCGCGTTCAAAGCTCTGATCGGTGAAGAAACGGCCGATCGTCATCATGCCCTGATTGTACGAGGGCGCTACGTCAAAGACATAGCCGATCAACACCACGATAAAGGTGCGGATCATCTGGAACAGACGGAAGAAGAAGTTCTCACGGTTGATATGCAGCTTGTCGGTCACCGCGTCGAACAGCGGCTGCATCAGGATCGACACCATGATAATACCGCCGTTCCAAACGCCGAACGCGACATATTTATAGTTCGCGCCGTGCCAGATACCGACGATCAAAAAGACGATCAGCGAAGCAAAGGCGGTGGGCAGTACCTTGGCGATATGCGCGCCTGCCTTAGTCTTGCCGAACTTGGTGCCGCGCATCTTCTTGCTCGCGTTGAGGAACGCCGAGCTGATCGCCAGCGGGTTGAAGATATAGTCCTTCATCCACGCGCCGAGCGAGATATGCCATCTGCGCCAGTATTCGTTGATGGACTTCGAGAAGTACGGACGCTTGAAGTTGTCAATCAGATCGATGCCGAAGATCTGCGCCACACCGCGGGAGATATCAATACCGCCCGAGAAGTCGGTGTACAGCTGGAACGCATAGAGCAGGATGGTGAAGGTCAGCGTCGTACCGGAATACTTATTGTAGCCCTGAGGGGTCGCCGTGACGGTGTTGATCGCCACAACGGCTCTGTCGGCAATGACCAGCTTCTTGAAGAAGCCCCACATGATCAGCTGAGCGCCGTGCTTGAAGCGGGTGAAGTCAAAGTCATGACCCTCAAAAAGCTGATGTCCGAGCTGCGAATAGTTGCTGATCGGACCCTGGATGATCTGCGGGAAGAAGGAAACAAACAGCAGGAACTTGAAGGGGTTGGTCTGCGGCTTGACCTTCTCGCGGTAGACATCCACGATATAGCCCATGCTCTGGAAGGTGTAGAAGGAGATACCCAGCGGCAGGAAGAGCTTTAAGGTCGGAGCCGAAAAGTCAATGCGCAGCGAGCCGAGGATGTCGTTCAGGGAACCGGCAAAGAAGTTATAATACTTTAAGAAGGCAAGAATACCGAAGTTGAGGATCAGGCACAGCGCCATGATCCAGCGTTTCTTGACCTTCAGCTTGTTTTTGAACGCTTTCTTCTGTTCGCGATCCCATTCTCCCTTTTTCGATTTCAGGAGCGCCTTGGAGCTCGTGTTCACCTTATCCAGCCACAAGCCGATGAGCATCGTGCTCAGCGCCGTAAACAGGATGAATACGGCGTACTTGTAGCTTGCGAGGCAATAGAAGACCGCACTCGCGGCGAGGAGCACCGTCCAGCGATACTTCTTCCACGGGAGGATGAAGTAGATCAGCGCGGTCGCCGCCACAAAGAGTAAAAAATTAAACGATGTATAAGTCATAATGAACCTTTTTTATATTAGATAACAGTTGACAGATAACAGATAACAGTGAATGGCGGGACACCCACACCCGATTATCAATCATCTTCACAGGTTTTCATGAAATTTTGAAAACTAAAAAACCATCAGGTTTTCCTTTAACTGTTATCTGTTCTCTGTTATCTGTTCTCTATTCGGTGTGTTGAATTCATCGGAATACAGCATTTCGCGCAGGATCCTGAGACCCTCTTTCTCGCTGTATTCGGCGATGACCGGCATCTCGCGGCTGAGGAAGGTGGAGATACCCTCCATGCAGGAGTATGCGCCGGTGCGGCAGAACACGAGGATATCGCCGATCTGCAAATCGTCAAATTCCGCGTTGCGTGCCAGAATATCCGCGGTGGTGCAGATGGAGCCGCACAGCGTCCACTGCTTTTTGTCCTCCGCCTTATCACGGTCGGTGAGGTGCAGGATCTCGGGGATCTGCATGCCCTGCAGCTGACCGTTGTACTTGACCTGGTTCATACCGCCGTCCACGATCGCGTAGTTGATATCAAAATTGGTCTTGGTATCCACGACCTTGGTCAGGTAATAACCGCAGGGAGCCGCGAAAAAGCGGCCCATCTCGACGGTCAGCTCAGCGACCTGCGCCAGCTCCTGCAGCTTGGGAGAAATGGAAACGAGGCGCTCCTCTTCCTCCGCGTCGGCATTGTCGGAAAAGTAATCGACCGCCAAGCCCGTGCCGTATTCGATACGCGCAACGGTGAAGCCGAGATCGTTCTTGATGCGGGCGGTCAGCTCCATCAGGTAGTCGCACTCTCTCTCGATGGGCTTTGCTTTGCGCTTTGCCGTACCGGTGAAGTAGTGCAGGCCGACGATGTTGACGCCCTTGTATTCATCGCGACGACGGATGATGTCGAGGGTGCATTCCTCGTTCATGCCGAACTGGCTGCCGCCCTTGATATCGGTCACGCGCAGCAGCAGATTGAACACCTTGCCTCTGCGGATCGCCGCGTCGTTGATCAGCTCGAGGTGCAGGGGGGATTCGGCGGTGAAGGTGCCGACGTTATCGTCAGCGGCACGTTCCACATCCGCATAGCCCTTGTTGACGCCCGAGAAGATGATGGTGCTCATATCCACGCCGGTGCGCTCGCAAACCGTCAGCTCACCGGGGGAGCATACCTCGATTTTGTCGAACTGCGCGGGCATCCTGCCCAGTAAAAACGGATTGGCTTTGATGGAAAAGCACAGACCGATCGTATCGCCGAAGTACTTCTTGACTAAGGCGGCGCGCTTCTCGAACAGATCGAGATCAAAAATATAGGAAGGGGTTCCCACACGGGGCAGGAGCTCCTTTAGCTTATTGATATTCATCATATCATTCCTTTTTTATACGAATATTCCAATAAAACGTTTACAGATTTATTCGCGGATTATCACGCAATAAATGCTGACGCGCTTTAACGAATATGAGTATGATTGTACATAGCAACGTTCTGCCTCCCTGAGACAGGGAGGCGGATGCGTCATGGTGTGCCGACAGATTATTCGTCCTGCAACTTCTCGATCAGCGCCATCATAGCCTTGGCGGAGTTGAAGTTCTCGGGAACGAGGTTGTTCGGCTTGATCTCGATATCAAACTCGTCGTTGAGCTCGCCTACGAGCGCTACGATATCGAAGGAATCGAGAATACCGTTGGTGATCAGAGCGGTTTCGTTCTCAAAATCTACGTCGGGTCTGAGTTCCTGTAAGATTTTCATTAATTGATCCATGATAAATTTCTCCTTTAGAATTATTTTATCTTATCACCTTGTGGTAATATACAGTTGAAGCCTTCCCTTTGAGAGGAAGGTGTCACCGCCGACTGAGGCGGTGACGGATGAGGTGAAAGCATTTCCACCCCATGACATACCGAGTATATCGGGGAGATTGCCACCTCGTCCGATATTTTACTTGAACATCGCCTTGAGCGCCTGCATATCCAGCTTGCCGTTGGGCAGGGTAGGCATCTCCTCGAGGTTGACGAGCTTACGCGGCACCATGAAGGCGGGCATATTGGCTCTGAAATAGAGCACGATATCTCGGCTTGTCGCGTCACCCGTATAGAACAGATACAGCGTAGCCTTGGGCTTGTTGTACAGCGCACAGCAATCCTTGACGCCCTCGACGAGCTTTGCGGTCTCCTCGATCTCGCCGAGCTCGATGCGGTGACCCAGATGCTTGATCTGGCGATCCATACGGCCGTGGAACATCAGGTTGCCGTCCTCGCCCCATCTGCCGAGGTCGCCGGTCTTGTAGATCAGCTCGCGGTAGTTCGGGTTGAGCGGATTCTGGAGGAAGGACGCGTCGGTGACTTCCTTGTTGCCGTAATAGCCCAGCGCGAGGATCGGACCGCTGACGCAGATCTGACCGATCTCGCCGTCGGGGGTCGGGGTGTTATCGTCGTTGAGCAGCATGATCTTATAGTTATCATACGGCTTACCGATCGGAAGGACGGTATCGTCATCGACCTTCTCCTTGACCACGTAGTAAGTGCAAGACGCGGTGGACTCGGTGGGGCCGTACTGGTTGACATAAAGGACGTCGGGCAGATGCTCCTGCCAGATCTTAAGATACTTGCAGGGCATGACCGAGCCGGAGAAGCAGAGCTTCTTGAGGTATTCGGGCTTGCTCTCGTCAAAAGCGCCTAACTTGGCGGGGATCTCAACGCCCGCAACGCTCCAGCACAGCGCGGTGATCTTCTCGCGGTTCAGCGTACCGAACAGCTCGGTCGGCACAGCGAACTCATTCTTCGGGATGATAAAGGTGGAAGCGCCCTTGCTGATGGGGAAGTAAATGTCGCGGACAGCCGCGATATAATCAAGCGGGCTCTGGTTGCCCATGATATCGGTATCGTTGATATCGAGCACCTTGCACACGGAATCAATGTAGGTCATCAGCGAGAGGTGCGAGGTGATAACGCCCTTGGGCTTGCCGGTCGAGCCGGAGGTGAAGATCACATACAGCGGAGCAGTGCATACCAATGTCGCGGCGCGCTCGGCGAGCAGCTCCTCGTCGGGAGCGGTCTCCATGATCTCTTCCATCACGATGATGTTGCCGTCATATTCGAGGGTTTTTGCCATCTCCAAATGTGCCTGATCTACCAAAAGATTCGGCGCCTTGATAACGGAGAGGATCTGGTTGAGCCTTTGCTTGGGCATATCGCCGTCCATCGGCGCATAGAAGCAGCCCGCTCTGACAGCGCCTAAGAAGCATGACGGGGTGTAGACGTGTCTGCCGGACATAACGGCGACCGGATCGCCGGGCTTGGTCACGCCCGCGAGGTAGGTACCGATCGACTTGGTGAGCGAATTGAACTGACCGAAGGTCAGGCTGCGCTCGGGGTCTTTGAACATCACTTTGTCCGCATAGCGCGAAGCACTCGCGTCTAAGCGTTCGAGAACCGATGTCTGCATATTCAGCACATCCTTTCATAAAGCAGTCGGATTTGTATACAAGATACAGTTATCCATAATTATCCACAATAATACATTTAACATTATAATACATTTTTGAAAAAATTCAATCCATTTTTAAGGATTCATGGGATTTTTTACACATTTTTTATCCTGCACATCACAAAGCGAAAAAAATTGTACAGATTTTATGCTGACGCGGTAATGCGTTAAAGTAAAAACGGGGGGGGTGATCGGGGATACTTGCCATAGGGGGGCGCTTTTAGTGAGGAGTTGAGGTGCTGTCCAAATCTGCGATTTGGCTAACAGCACCCATGCAAGGCTCTCCCAAGAAGCGGAGCGGACGAACAAGTCCGCGAACGCTGATTGGCAGAGAGCTACTGCGGAGGAGTGAGGAGTTTTGGCAAAGCCGTCGGCTTTTGAATTCCTAATAGGTCATTCATCGGGTAAAGTAAGCGTATACAAATCAGTCATTGCGAGGCTTTTATACCGTGGTAATACCAACCGATCACTTTATCCGCCATCCTATCAATGGGTGTGGGCGAGCAGTGGCGCTTAGCCAATCACAGACTTTTCCTGTTCTTGGAGCGCTGTTGATGGGAGTTGTTAGCCAAATCATAGATTTGGACAACTCCTCAAGCCACCCTTAAACTCCTAACTCCTAACTCCTAACTCCTCACTCTTCTGCAGTAGCTCTCAGCCAATCAGTGTTTGCCTACGGCTCCGCTTCTTGGACAGCACCTCAAAAACCGCTTGCCAACTTTCGTATTTTATGGTAACGTATGGTTGAACATTAAAAATTGAGGTATCTTATGAAATACAAACTGATCGCGGTCGATATAGACGACACCTTACTCAACCGAAAAAAGGAGATCTCCCCCATCACCAAGGCGGCGCTCTTGCAGGCGCAGGAAAACGGCGTGAAGGTCGCGGTGGCGTCGGGACGGCTCCCCTACGGCGTGCGCCCCTTTGCAAAGCAGCTCGAGGTGTTCCGCTACGGCGGCTATTACATGGGCTTCAACGGCGGCGCGATCCTGAACAGCCGCGACGAGCTGATCGGCAAAAGCTATCTTGACAGCAAATATATTGAGCCCGTCTATGACATTCTCCGCCCCGCGAACGTCACCACGATGGTGCACAAGGGCGCGACAATCTATGCCGACAGCAAGGTCAACGACTACACCCACATTGAGAGCGATGTGATCGGTCTGCCGCTGAATGTGGTGGACGATCTGCCGAACTTCATCGACTGGGATATCCACAAATTCCTGATCGCGGGCGATCCGCAGGAGCTCAAGGAGCTCGAGCAGCAGCTGCTCCACGCCCTCGGCGACGAGGTGGACATCTATCTTTCCGCGCCGTGGTTCCTTGAAGTCATGCCGAAAAGCGCCAACAAAGGCGAGGGACTGCGCAGAATCTGCGATGACGCGGGAATCGACATCCGTGACGCGGTAGCCTTCGGCGACAGCTTCAACGACATTTTCATGATCAAAGCCGCGGGAACGGGTATCGCAATGGGCAACGCCGAGGAGGCGGTAAAGGAAGTCGCCGACCGCGTCACCGACGACTGCGACCGCGACGGCATCGCAAAGGCGCTGAAGGAATTGGGAATCATATAAAGTGAGGAGTTAGGAGTTAGGAGTTAGGAGTGAATGGTGGACTTCGTCCACACCTGATTCATATTTCATATAACTTAATAACCTTTTAATAAATACGCTCATGACTTTTCAAAGAGTCATGAGCGTTACTGTTATCTATCTGTATTTTCATTCAAAACGCGTCAGCGTTTCCCACAACTCCTCACTCCTAACTCCTCACTCCTAACTCCTCACTCCTAACTCCTCACTCCTAACTCCTCACTCCTAACTCCTCACTCCTAACTCC
>OCVV012891355.1_pt1 | contig 19222 bp, 33 predicted proteins | sample 1539721 | NCBI WGS metagenome assembly OCVV01 (sample SAMN02144230, study PRJEB22623) | gut metagenome | biome: sheep rumen | host: Ovis aries | place: New Zealand
ATTTTTTACGCTAAAAGGTAAGTTGCGTAGAAGGTCATTCCCGCGCCTGCGGCTATGGTTCTTGCTACACCAGTTCCTTCTACTGCGCCTAAGTTAATAATACCTCCTTGGCCTACATTATACTTAGCGCCATTACCTCCGCCATCACCATTATCATGGCCTGCGGTATTCATTGCCGGTCTCTTACCTTTTACAATTGTTCCAATAGTGAGATTACTGATATTACCATGAGCAGGAACACTAATTTCAACCTTAGTTGTAAATCTAACATATAACTGCGCTACTTTCCCCCAATGCGCATATTGCGCCTGAGTTATAGTTACATTATCACTTTCATCAATTATATCTGTTATTGTTGTAATAGTATCAGTCTCTGTGCTTCCTGTTCCACCTCTGTTTATTGGTAGAGTTCCAGAAGTGATTTTAGAAGCTGGTAAACCGCCAATTAGAGAAGCAGGCCATGCGCCATCAGCATTTGCGCCAAGGCCGATTCTGAAGGCTTTTGGGTCTTGTAGATATACATTCCGCGCACCAGTTGAATCAATACCAAAGCGAATTCCATTATAGGTATAACTATTACCTATCTTCCTTTTGGTTTCAACTTGAACACCTTGTTCAGTAGAACCAGTTCTGCAATACTCTGCAAGATATGAACGTATTTCTCCATCTGAATCTATACCTTCAACTAAATGCAACCATTTATCAACTGAAGGTGCTGAATCAGTAGTTTTAAGCATTTCTGGGTTAGTGATACTTACTAATCCATCTCAGTCTATCGTTAGTGCATTAGAACGCTTTCCAGCAGTACCATTACCTAAAATTAAAGCATAATTACTTGTTTGAACATTATATTTCCCAATTGCAGTTTGCGCTTCTGCATGCGCAATAGTATGTGAATTCTGCGCATGTGCGCCTTTTGCATCAGCATAACAAGTATCACCTTCGGCATGAGAATAATAACCTGTGGCTCTTGTTGAATAGCCTTCTGCATGTGCTGCATATCCTGCTGCTGAGTTCATACCTTCTGCATGTGCTGCTATTCCATTAGCATTGGTAAGTCTTCCTTCTGTATGCGCATTATCATATTTTGCTTCAGTAAATTCACCTTCTGCGTGTGAATAATTACCTTTGGCAATAGTGCGCGTTCCTTCTGCATGTGCCGCATTTCCGCTTGCTTTTGTATAATAACCTTCTGCGTGCGCTCATTTGCCACTTGTTTCAGTATAATCACCTTCAGCATGAGATGAATAACCAGTAGCAGTAATTTGATTTCCTTGTGCAAAACTCATAGCACCAATGTTGGTTCCAGATTTTCTTAAACCAAGAGTATAGGCTTTTGCATTTGAGCTAATAGTATAGTATGTAACAATTATTTCTGAATTTGCAGTTGGTGCGGTTGTAAATGTTAATGTTGAAGTTGAGCTAGTATATGAATAATCAACTCCAGAACCTTCTTTTTCAACTCCATCAACAGTTACAGTAAAAGGATAATCTTGGTGCGGAGATACAGGCGCAATTGAAAGTGTAAAAGTTTTTGCGCTTCCATCCCCAATAAAATTATCGGTAATTAGCGCATATCCATCTGTATCTCTTAAATCCGAAAAGTAAACATAAGCTCTACCTTCTTTATCAATCAATTGTAAAGAATGATAATCCTGCATAAGTCTTGATTCATTATCTTTTCCTATCTGCACACCATCAGCAGAGAATTTAGCCAATTCAGTTAAACCATTTCTAATAGCAATACCATTACTTCTAATAAGAGTATTACCGCCAGAAGGATTAGCAATAAATTGCTCTTGCGGTATCTCGGTAATATGCGCGCCAGTATCTGTTCCTGTGGTAGTATGCCAGAAATACTGGTTAGTATTTCCTGCTATATCTGCAATATTCTGAATTTGCTTCTGTTGCCTATCACCAGAACCAACAGTTCCTAATACTGTGGCTTCTCCATTAATTAGCGCAATCATAACGCGTTCTCCCTGCTGGATATTACCAATACTTGGTAATTCCTCAGTATTGCTAATTAAAGGCTCTACTGGTGTTTCTTCAACTGCTACATCATATTCTGTTAAATCATTTTCTTCTTCTAAATCATTAACATCATCAAGCTCATTTGGCTCAATATCATCAATGTTTTCTGCGTCTGCGCCAGAACCCGCTTCACCGCCTTCACCATCATCTGTGGTTTCATCTGGTATTGACGGGTCATCTTCTGGCTCTTCTATATCATCTGTTGGCTCTAAATCGTTTACATCATCATCATCAGTAGTAAACACTGTATTGATATTCTGGTAAACATCTTCTTCTAAAGGATTAAGAATTTCATCATCCATTATTCTTCTACCTCCTCAGCATCATCTTCCCCTTCTCAGTAAACAATCTGTTCTTCTTCATCGGGTTCTTCTAATTCTTCATCATCATCAATATTAAAAACATCATCTTCATCATTATCAATGTTGATTAATGTATAATCTTCTTCATCTGAATCATCCAATGCATAAATTGCATCATCTAACCGCACAGTAACCAAACCATTTTCACTATCAGTTACTGCTCAACCATAAATAATTTTGGTGGCGCTTTGCTCTCCAACAGAAGAATTAACCGCATCTTCACTTGTTCCGTTAAAGAGAAGCGCACTTAATTCATTAATTTTTGACATAACTATACCTTCCTAATCTTCACTCGCATCTGTGCGCCAATTGATAAATTCAAATCAATATCTGTTACCAATCCATAAACAGAAATATTATCATACTTCAACACAATCACTTCCCCAATATGTATTGGTTGATAGTATGTTTGGAATTCATAATAGATTTTGTTGTGGTTCAAGCTGGCTAAATACTGAGCCGCTTTTGCGTTTAAGTTTTTTACATAAGGCTTTTTACAATTTGTTAGCTTATAATACTTGGTAATTCATTTTCCTATCTTCTGATAGCTTCTGGCCTCATTTGCTGCCAGTGCTGCTTTCCCTATGTACTGTGTAGTTTCTTGGTTATTTCTTTCCTCAAAAACGCAAACAACTCTATTAGGGATTTCCTTTAAGCTATTCGATATCTCCAAACCCGGTTGAATAACACTTGATTTATTAGCATAGATATAATGCTCAATAGCCTTCTTCTTTTTTCCTGCTGAAAGATAAGGCTGTAATACTGTTTGGCCATGAGAATTAACCGTAATTTCACCGCCTACATAATCGGCAATATATTGCAAGATTTCCATTGGCTTAACACCTGTATCAAATATATGCTGGTTAGAAAGTTTCTTATCTGATATACCAGAAATTTTTGGAAATCCTCCAAGAGCCTTAAATACTTCTTTATAGCAATTGGTGGCTCATTTGTTTTTAGATAATGTTCATTTCTGAATTGTTACATCATCTACATGGCGCGCCAGCATTGAACGTAAAGTGATTTTGCCAGAATACATACCTTTTTCATAATGCAAATCCGCATTGAAGTAAAAGGTTCCCAGTTCTATGTTTTGGCGCTCTCCGTTCAGCTGCGGACAATACCAGATTCTAATTAAATATTCATCTTCTGCCATTGAACTTTGCGCATTCACTACTGTTAATTCACCAGTAACTTTTAAATCTGAATAATAAGAGAAACTAAGAGTGCCTCCTGTGACAAGGCACTCCAAGTTTCCTAAAACTGTATTTATATCTTTACTTGATACTTTTTGAAATTTAAAATCATCAATTCTTCCAGAAGCGTTCCAATCTCAAGCCATATTACACTACCTCCACCATTTGAACCGATACTTGGTATAAGTCTTTATCTTGGTGCTGAATGTTCACACTGGTTAATCCAACTTTGTATAACTCGCCTTTATTCGTGCGGAAAATATATAAGCCTTGGTTATTGGATACATTTTCTCATGCTAACCTCTTGGCTCATTTACCACCATACAAACCATCTCTATCAACAATTGTTCCGCTTAAAGTTATAGTTTTTGTATTGCCTTTACCATAGAAGATAATGTTGGAAGTTCTGCCATAAGGTAATGAAGTTTCAACCTGTGGCGCGGTATTGATTTCATAAGAAGGCTCGCCTCAAACAAGAGCAGAACGGTTAACATTCGTAATATAATTGAGCCTATAACCTTTACCTTCAATTGTTAGTGTTTGTTCTGGCTCAACATCTTTATTATCATAAATATCTTCTTCCTTAACTTGATAAGTTAATGGAATTCCAATAGGTGGATAAAAGTAAAAGTATGAAGTTCCATTCTTTGTTAAATCTAATTTTTGCGCGAATGGCGCCAAAGAATAAACCTTTCCATTATAGGTATAGGTAATGTTGCATCCTACGCTTTGTAGCGCGGTTACATCAGCATTCTTGCAATTAATTCTAAGCATTCCTACTGCTTCATCATAATTGCGCGTTACTGTCATACCGATATCTCTTCTTGGCTCTACTACCGTTCTTTCTTTAACAAATTGCGTTTGCGCGCCATCTACAGTAACAAAGCGGAAATCAACAGTTAAAGCCTCATCTGCGTTAATCTTTCTTTTGAGCTTATCTAATGGAATATCAAATACACCGCCTTTATAGCCTTCTCTATAAGGTGGAACAGAGACATTAGATAGAGCGGTTCTTCTAAGAGCTGCGGTATAGGCCTTCTTGAGAAGTTCACGGCCTCCAGAATCTTGAATACTGTTAATCTGGATTTCTGCTGGTCTATCTCAAACGTAATTATATTTAACCTTTAACCCACCATCAGCTGCGGTTAATAACCGCTCATCAACAACATGCGCTCTACGGAAAACTTGTAAAGTTGTAGTTGTTCAATTACCATGCTTTGCTTTTGATTTGTTAATGGTTCTTATTCTGAAAATAAATTCACGCGCATCATAATCATCTGGTATCTGATAATCGGTGAAACTAATGAAAGTTTGGTAAGTTCCATTCTTATTTATACCTTTATTAGCCTTCATCCATCTATCTACTGGATAATCACTTTCTGTTCCATTGAATGGAATACCAGAAACTGGTACCGCATTTTTTCATTTTGTTCAACCAGTTCAAGTTGCGCCTTTCTTCTTGGAATTAGCAACAGTATATCTTGAGCGCACCGCATACTGAATCTGAAAGGGATATGTTTTAGAATCCTGCTTAAAGCACACCATTCTTGTAAATGCTCCTGCTTCACCAGTGTAAATTTTTGTAGCCATATTCTTTCCAGCTGAGGTGCATCATGCAATTTTAGATACTGTTGGCAATTTAGTATTCTTAGTTGTTTTTGTTGGTGCTGCCATATTACATTAACCCCTTTCTCGCCATTAAAGTTAGAAGCTCAATCATTTTATTCTCAATTTGCGCATCATCATTGACTCTTGCGCCATCAATGTAAATACTATAAGTCTGGTTATTATTTGCTGGAATATTGTTCAAAGCAGAAGCGCTACCATTAATGGCTAATGAAGCGGAAGCACTGAAATCTGTTCCAGATATCGTATTAGCAATATCTGCTAATGTTCTCTGTAAATCTGCTTTACCGTTCTCTAAGCCTTGGTTTAAACCTTCCATAATCCAACCACCATTTGGAACCAAGAGTTTTAAGTCGTATTCTTTCGGTCCTTTGTGGCCAGCAATCCAACCACCAATACCACTAATAAAACCTTGAACCTGTGTATACTTAGCAGTTAAACCATCTAAAAAGCCTTGAATAATAGATTGTCCTGCACTGTATAAGGTATTTCCTAAATAGCCAACTGCATTAGCAATTGAATTACCAATGTTGCTAAACCAAGAAGTTACTTGCCAGAAGGCGGAAGTAGCCGCATTATGTAAACCATTAATTAAGTCTGAGCCTTTACTTCATAATGTAGAACCAAGATAACCTACTGCATTATTTGCGCTTGAGCCAACAGTAGATAACCATGAAGTAGTTGCGCCTCAAGCGTTTTGAGCTGCACCGCGCATACCAGAAATCAATTCTGAACCTTGTGAACTAAGTGTAGAGCTTAGTTTACCTACTGATTTTTGGCTTTCTCTTCCTGTTCCTCTTAAATCCTTATAAACACTTGGATAAACTTCTTGTTCACCATTTCTTAAACCTTCTAATAATTGGGTTCCAGATTCATATAAAGTTTCGCTTAAATCCCCTACTGCGTCGGCTGCATTGGTTCCAAGTTCTTGTAAATTAGGTATTTCCTCAGCTTCTTTTTCTTCTGCACCTTTAAAGAAACCACCAATAAACTCTTTACCCTCATTAAGTAAACCTCCGGCTAAGTCTCCAATAGCGCCTACAATCTTCCCCGGTAATTGAGCTACCCAATTTAATAATTCTGGTAAAGCATTTATAAAACCTTGTAATAAGCCTCTAAATGCCTCCCCGGCTGCGCGCGCAAGGTTTGCCCTACCATTACGAACTGCATTTCAAATGTTTCTAAGCAATGCCGGTAAGGCGCGCACAATAGAACCTATAATCTGCGGTAATGCTCTTATAACTCCTGCGGTTAATTGGTAAACACCTTCAAGAAGTGCTGGCAAGCCAACAACTATTCCTTGAACAAGCGCATCAATAATAGAAGGAAGCGCACCAACTAAACCATCAACTATTGTTGGTAAAGCTCCAAGAAGCGCGTCTAAAATAATTGGAAATGAAGCTGTTAGTGCATCTAATACCGTGGGTAGAACCGCGGTTAATGCTTCCAAAATCACTGGAAGAATTGTTTGTAATGAGCTGCCAAGAGAACTAAGTAAAGTTGGTAATTGCATTGCAATCTCTGTAATTATATATTCAACCACACTTAAAATTTGCGGTAACATTTCCTCAACCTTTGCAAGAATCTGCGGTAAAGCGCTACCAATACCATCAACAATTCTTGTTAACACTGGCGCAAGATTATCTACCACATTCCCAACTGAAGTTAGCAGATTATCTATTAATGTTCCTAAACTCGCATCTGGATCTGCTAATCCTGCTACCAAGTTGCTTCAAGCCGCCTTGGTAGAATTAAGAGAACCTTCAATTGTTTTGCTTGCTTCACGGGCTGCGTTTCCTGCAATGCCTTGTTCCTTTTGGATAACATGGATTGCTTCATATACATCATTCAAATTACTGATATCATATTTAACACCAGTTAGCTTTCCTGCATCAGCCAGCAATCTTTCCATCTCGGTTTTAGTTCCGCCATAACCTAACTTTAAATTATCAAGCATAGTGTAGTTTTGCTTTGCAAAACCTTGGTAAGCGTTCTGGATTGATTCCATATCTGAGCCAAAGATACTTGCATTATCAGCCATATCTTTCATGGCCATATCTGCTACACTGGCTGCTTTCTCCGTGTCACCGCCAACAGAAGCAATTAATGAGGCGGAAAAGCTCGCCACATTTTCCATATACTCATTAGCGCTAATACCTATTGAAGAAAAGGCTTCATTAGCATTGCGTATAACAGTGCTGGAAGTAGTATCACCGAATAAAGTATCTATACCACCTTTAAGTTGTTCTGTGGAAGAATACGCTTCAACAGAAGCCTTAGTAATTGCGGTAAAACCTGCAGCAGCTCCTGCTATGGTGGCGCCAGCAGCGGCTGCGGATACACTTAAAAGAGCCTTTCCTGCGCCAAGTACCGCGCCAGTAAAGCCACCTTTTAATCATTCACCAAAACTTTTAGATTTACTTTCGGCTTTATCTAAGCCTTTATCAAAATCTTCAGCACCATCAAGCGCTATGTGCGCTTGTAGTGTTCCTAAATCTAAATTTGACATTTATTTTACCTCCAAGGATGAGATATTAATTTTCTTAATAGCCTCCATATCTGGTTCAGTTTGTTCATACCTCCAACAATCTTTTAAGTATTTTCTTCCTTCCTCGGTTTCCTTGTATTTCATGATAAGTGCATCTCTTAAAATCATGTTGAAGGTTAATATATCTAATTCTATGGATTTATCCATAGGAATTCCAAACTTTTCATAGATTAGACTATATGCATATAAACCAGTAGAAAAATAAGGATTATCCTTATTCTCATCTATTCCTACTGGTTTTGTTGGAAAGCTACGTTTTCTAATACATCCTTATTCCAGAAGTCAAAGTAATCTTCTATAACATATCTAATTACTTGGGTATCATATACTTCAGCTAATTCTTCAGCTTTAAACTTAATACCATTCTTATTCTTATTAAGAATCCGCGCAAAAAGAGAACTTAAAGCGCGAATGGTCTCAAGCTCATCTCCAGCTTTTGCAATCTTCTGCATTTGCGCAATAAACTCTGTCATGGCCTGTGTAGGTCTCCCTAACTGAAGTTCTGTTCCGTCAAGTAATTTGATTTCATAACATTTATCATTTAATGCACTTAAATCTAACATTTTAAATTTCCTCCCTATTAACAAAAAATAGGGAAGTGCATTTTAGCACTTCCCATTAAAACTAAGCACCAACTTTAATCTGTGCTAATACTCCATTGCTATCCATAGCGCTAGCTGTGAATGTAGGTTCAAGTGTTACTGCATCATCTGCGCTAAAAGCTAATTCAAATCCATCTGTATTCTTACCAACAAGAGTTAAGCGTAAATCCTTGGTAATGTGCTTGAAGCGCACTAACCATTTCTTGTTGTTGTCATTGCCAACACCACCAATTTTAACTGTGGTAACACCATCAGTAGTTGTTGAAGTAGCAGTTGGACAAATCTTAACGATATCTTCAGGCGCTCCCATGAACGCACCGCATTTAAAAGTAGCCTTATCACTGCTTAGGAAATTTTCTTTTACATCTCCGCAATCATCAGAAATTTCTGTGAATTCTGTTTCATATGAAAGTGTAGCGCCACCTTTGGTAAATCCAAACTGATTAGCTGCAACTTCAATTACATCATCTGCTGGAATTGTTTGGCCTGTGTACTCGACAATATAAATACGGCCAGAACCTAATGTAATATCTGACATTATGTATCCTCCTAACTATAATCTTGAATATCATAATAAGTTAATAATTGTGATAATCCGGTATTCTCATCTTCCAATGTTCCACCACCATTAACTTGTATGCGCAACTTGCCAAATTTTTCTTCATCTCCAAGAGTGCAAAGTAAATCAGCAATAGTTGCTTCAATCTCCATAGACTCTGCCAAACTTTCTGCGGTAATGCGGATTTGAAACCTTCAATTCTCTACTACTGCATTATCTGACTGTCTATACAAGGTGTATGAAATGCATGGAAGCTCTTGTATGTTATTGCTATTGAATGCTTCTGGAGTTATGCCAGTTGCTTCTTCAATAGCTTCTAAAATCGCATTAAAGTTTTTCATTTTCTAATAACCCTTCAAAGCATTCCCTTATTTTTGTTGTGTTTTGTCTAATCGCTGGTTCTAAATAGGGCTGCGGTCTCTGGCCTACTGTGCGCGCAAAGTTCACTGAACCATGGTCATAATAGGGATATACTCATGGCTTATCTCTTCCCTGGCCTTTGGTTGCATATATGCCAGTTCCAACTTCAACATAAGGCGCATACTCTAAATCAGAATATATTACACCTTCTGTTCCATCATCTGAAACTTGAAAATCAATAGAACGCTGAAGCGCTCCAGTTCCATGAGGCGCATTCTGAATTGCATCATTGCGCACTACCGCGCACGCATTATTCATTGCTTTAGCCAGTAAAGATTTTAAATCATTGCGCACCTTGCGCAAATTATCAGCAACTTCATTACTTGCCATTTTGTATTTCCTCCAAGTAAAGGATATTAGCAGTTCTGTGCGGAACAGTAGATTGAACAATGTATTTACCTCCTATTCTTCAACCTTTATCAATTTCATTACTCTTGGTGTAACCCACCATTGTTGTTTTGTAGGTAACTAAATCATTGTTCTGTATGTTTGTCCTGTCTTGAACTACTATTTCAACTAATGCTTCTCCTGCATCAATGTACTTTACTCTTCTATGGTTATACGAATCTAAAACTTCTTCTGGCTTTTCAATCTGATATTTTTTCATTCTTCCTAAATACATAAGCAGAACTCCTAAAGAGTTTTTAATCTCTTATGCTTCTTTAATCTCTTATAAACCGTATTTGTATAGTCTGTCTCGTAAGAGATGGAAGAGCCACCAGCGCTTTCACTCGCAAATCCTTCTGATAGAAGTTTATTGATATCCTGCTTGCACATATCAAACAGAACACTTTCTAAACCAGAAGGGATTTCATCTAAATTACAATAATCCAACACAAAAGATTGAGCTTGCGCGAAAACAAGCTCAATCACATTGTTTTCTATGGCTGGATATAATAACGCTAATTTTTCTTGAATAGTCATATCCAACCTCCTACTTTAACTACTTAATTGTGATAATGGAACTTCTTGTATCGTTTGTAAGAGCAACTAAACCATGGCGCTCATAAACAACCGTATTATCTTTGCTTTCGATATCTCTATCCTGTTCAACAGTGCCTTCACGCTTAACAAAGTAAGTAATTGCATCTTTTTCTGTAAGATAAACTGTCTTAGCAGGAACAAGGTTAGAGAATACACAAGGGATACCGGCAATTCATCCGAACTGGCCAGAATAAAGAATATCTCCTTGTCTTGCTGCTTCAAAGAGCGGGTCTTTACGAACCATAGCGCGCGCATCTGCTCCCATTACGATGAATAAATCTGTGATATCCATCTCAGCTGCTTTTGGAAGAGCTGCGACTGCATCAACAACTGCTTCATAAAGGGAAGTATAACCAGTAGCATCAAATGTATTAGAAATCTTGGCAAGTTCTGCAAAGTATTCACTTCTAACTTCATTGGCCATGGTCTTTCCTGCGCCATCAGCAAGAACGTTTACAATATTTGGGTCTTCCATAGCATCCATATCATTGTATGCATAGGTCTGTTGGTATCTCTTAACTGTGTATGGAACATTGGTAAGAGCAACTGCGCCTTTAACCGTATTCTTAGCGCCTTTTGCTAACTGTTCAACTGTTCCGCTGTATGTGTACTTGTATACGCGCTTAATCATTCCTGCACTCTGAGCTAAACTGTTATCAACAGTAAATAAACCGCGCATATCTAAATTGCTATTAGCAATATCTGTAATTTTTGCTTCAATTACTTCATTAGGAATTAACTGTAAAGCCATAATTAATAACCTCCATAATTTACTTTCTTACCAAACTGTTATATAAGTCTGGATTTGTTCTAAATAGTTCAGCTTGTTCTGATAGTTTCATCTTGCTGAACGTTTCTTTGGTAATAATTCCATCTGGTGGAAGGTTTTTCTTTGGAGTGCTTGTTTGTAGTCTCCGCTCAACCTCTGCCTTAACGCTTGCCTTAAACTCTTTCTCCAAGAGTGAGATATTAGACATCATAGTATCTGCATCTGCGGCAAGAACAAAATCAACTAACTTAACAGAGATACCCTTATCGGCTAATACCTTTGCCGCTTCTGCCTTGTTCTCTGCCAAAGCCAATGCCTGTTCCTTTTCCGCAATTGCCTTTTCTCTCTGGTCTAATTCATACTGAAACTTCTGCTCTTCACTCATTTTAGCCAGCTTCTCAGCCTCTTTAACTCGTGCATCTGCTTTCCTCTGTGCCTTCTCCATAGCTTGCTGAATGCGCTTATCTACCGCGCTCTCTAATGCCTTATCAAACTCTTCTTGAGAATAAGTTTTACCATTTTCGTTTTGTTCAGATTCTGCTGGCTGAGCATCAACATTTGTATTTTCTTCCATAATCTTCCTCCCTTGGTTATAGCGCATGGCTATCCCCACATATAAAAATGGTTATACCGCTTAGAGTATCCCCACTGTATCTATTACTAATGAAAATCCAATAGCAATAGTTAATTAGTCTTGTCCATCTGCCTTGGTAATTTTCTTAAATCTTCCATCATGCGCGTTCCGCTACCATTACCGCCAAGTTCATGATAGAGTTCATAAACGCGCTCAATATGTTCTAATTCATCAGAATCAATATAGCCATGGCGCATATAATCTCTGTGTTCTAATCTGATAATCTCTTTCATCATGTTCATATTGGCCTGTTTAAGGAGCTTAGATTCCTTGCGCTTCTGGCCTATGTTATATCTATCGGCAATATAGCAAAGCGCCTTATATAGCGCTCAAATGCTCCCTAATGCGCCTATTAGTGCCTCATATGTAAACTGTAAATTAATCATAATCTATTCCCCTTCTTAATCTGTAACCAGTAAAAAGCTACATTCACAATTCGGGTGCCTTGGTAGCATTGATTGAATTGTGTTTAAGTTAAATACTTGGCCATTTAACGCTGCACATTCATCACAAGCATCAGTAGCAAATCATTTTGCTTGCGTGAATCCTAACTCCTTATATTTCTCTGCTTGTCCCATTACTTGCGCGTGTGCGGTCTCTGTGCGCGCTATACGGTATGCACTGTAAGTATCTACACCTACGCGCTTTGTTAACTCCTGCGCAAGTTTGAATGGGCTGGAGCCTCTTACACAAAAGTCTTCTAAGGTTCTTCTCAAACCCTTCTCCAGCTCTTTCTTCCCCAACCAGATTCTATCGGAATAATTCTTACCATCAATACACCAAGAGCGGTTAATAACTGTTACCGGGTCTATGTGGCGCTCAGGTGCAATAAACTGCGGTTGAATCACACCTTCTGGCGCAAATGCTTCTACAACACTTTGCGCATACTTGTAAGTTCTCAATACCGCCTCATCTGTTATCTGGATTTGCTTACCGCCTAACTTCTGCGCGCAAGCATTGAAATACTTCAAAAGCAGATGATAGTTATTGGTTCTATATAAATCGTTTGTGTATATCTTTCCATCCAAACTATCTTCTGATATCTTGGCAAACACTTCCAAAATCTGTTTGTATAGTGTTTCGCTTTGTTCTTCATACAATCTCTTCAACTCTTGTTCCAGTTGCGCATTGGTTCTTGATAAGTTTCGTTTATTGGCTTCTTGAATTCTTCTCTGCCAATATGGTGTATCTTCTGGGAAATCCATTACTTATTTTCCTCTGGTAAATTGAAATCATATAAACCAGATAACTTATCATTTTGCGCATCAACCCTCGCAACTTCTTCTGTTGCATCTGGAACAAATGGAAGCATGCCTAAAAGCGTTTCATCTGAAACTAAGCCTCTTAACTTATTAACAACATCAACAGTATCTGATAATGCAGTAGGTAAGTTGGCATTGAATTCAATATGAATATCATAGGCCTCCCAATCAATAAGCGTGAAAATTGTATTGAGCAAGTGTATACGCTTCATAATAGCCTTCCTAAACTGGTTCTCAATATTAGAAGCAATATTATTAAAGCCAACCAATTTGAACTGAAGCGCAATACCAGAACTTACACCAGAACCAAATTCTTCTGAACTGAAATCTGGTGAATTACTGATGGTATGAATAGCAACATTGATATCATCCAGAAGGTTCTGGACAATTGTATCTGAACTGCTCTTGGTTAAATAGGAAACGGTAGCATCATCATCAAGAAGAATAACTCTATTCTCTTTCATTGCTTTAATATCTTCCGCATCTGCGCTCATATTAGTAAGAACCATATAAGCATCTACAAAGCTTTCCCAATCGTTTACACTATCTGAAAGAAGTTTGTTGTAAGCGTCTTGAAGGCCAATAACGCATTTAAAAATACTTTCCGCATCATCTGTTAAATAGAAGATACTAAAAGGAACTTCTTGGAAGTAGTGCGCTTCTGGTTCTCCAGAAGGAACAATAGTTCCGAATGCTGAATCTGAAGTGAAATGATATACATTTTGCGCATCATACACATTGATTGAATAGTTATATTCCCATTGTGGGTTATCCCAATCAACAATTGGATAATAATAAATCACATAAAGTAAATCTTCATCTAAGTCTGCGCTATAAACAGGAATAACCTGTTCTGGATTTATATTCTTGAACCTGTATTCATTGCGCTCATTAACATAGCAAAGCTGAGGCGCATAACCATAAATAAGCGCATTCTTTAATCATTCACTATCTGAATTCTGATAATCATTAGAATTAAGTACATCCAATAGTGTAGTAATATCTTGGTCTGCGCCAAGTGCGGAATAAGTAATTGGCTTACCAGTAATATAACCTCTAAAATTCTCAACAATGCTCTTACAATAATTCTTAACAATCTTGTTATTTGGTTTACTTTCATCAGAAAGAACTCTGTGCATTATTGCTTGTCCTGTTCCATCATAGTATCCCCTGTTAAATACTAACTCTGGCAATATCTGCTGCTGATGATACTGAATAATCTTTTGCAATCTTGCGGTATTAAGCGCATCATCTTTATCAATAAAAACTTTCTTCATTATTTACCTCCTAAAATGTATCAGAAGGTAAAGTCTTTAATCTTGCCTTCTGTTCTACACATTGAAGACCATAGCGCAACGCATCAATGCCATGGTTTCACTTATCTTCTGGCTCGTTAATATATTCATTGGTCTGCCGGTCTCTCTTCCAAGAGTAGTTAGATAATTCTTCTATCAAGTTTTCGCAGGAAGGGTCTACTATTATTTGATACTGCTTTAACTTTTGAATACCTTGGAGAACTGAACCAGCACCTTTTACTGCTGGCTTAATGCGCCTAATGCCAAGGCGCTTAATCTCTTCCACGCTTTTCATCTCTGCGCAATCTGCTATGATTGTGCTTTTCGCAAACCCCATACCCGTTATTAAATCTGCTATCTGATTGTTTAATAAACCCTTCTGGAACATCTCTTGGAATACATAAATCCTTTTATTCTCTTCATCCAGTAGTGAAGCAATAAAAGCGGTAGGATCTGCGACAAAGCCAAAATCCAAACCGCACATTAATTCCCCTTGCACTTGCGTTATATCTACTGGCTCTACTTTCCAATTATCAAACACCAGCTTGTTAAGACTTCCTCATTCACCTTCAGCATAAATCTTGTAGTAAGAAGGGTTTGTATCTTTTAGCATCAGAAGATTATCAATATACTCTTGCGGCAAAAACCTATTATCGTTATAGGTTGTTCTAATAATCTTTGTTTGCGCTAAAAGCGTTTTATCTGCCTCTGGCGCAAAGAACTGTAAGTAAATCCAATTGGCTTTTGATACAGGATTTAGTGATAGATATATTTGCTGGTTCTTTACATTCGGGTCTCTGATACGCAAACTAATCTGGGTATAATCATCCAGCGCGAACTCTGTTGCTTCCTCTAACCAAGCATCTGTAATACCAACAATTGATTTTAGTTTGTTAGGGTCATCTACTCCGCCGCAGAGGAACGCGCTACCATTGGGGAGTATAATAGAGTAATCTGTTCTGTTTATTTTACACTTATCAATAATCTTTCAATCTGTTAGCGTATCCAGAAGAAGTTGAAATACAGAGTTTTTAACCGTTCGGCCAGTCTTCCTTAATACCAGTATGCGCCTTTGGCTTTTAAGCGCTTTTAGGACCAGTTTCTGCGCTATGTAATGGCTCTTTCCGCTTCCTGCGGCGCCATAGAAAACTTGTATGCGCTTAGAGTAATCGTATACGTCTGGAAGATATACTTCATTAAATAATTTCTTACTTAAAACTATCTTCATCTTCAAAACCTATTTCAATTACCTCTTGGCGCAATTCAAGTTTAGTTGGTTGATTTAATCCAAGGATTAAATCTAATTCTTTCATTGCCGCAATCTTATCTTTATTAGAGGCAAACTGGTCTGCGGCAATCTGCTTTAATAGTGCTATATTCTCATCTCTTACTCTATCATTTGCTGCTCTATTCTCTGCTCTAAATTGCTCTACATATTCTCATACTTTCGGGTGTCTTTCAAAGAATATATACGCTGCTTGTGTAGGATACTTTGGCATCTCTTCTTCCGGATGGTCTAATAAGTAGCGTATCAATGCTTGTTTTTTATTCCCGCAGCACAAATTAACATAGTTATACGCAACCTCATAACACTTATTATCTAACTCTTTGCCTTTTGGTGTATATGCCATAACCGCACCTCCAATCTTTTAACAAATAAATAAAGGGAAGGTTTTACCCTTCCCCTACGGAAGGAATTTAAAGGATATCCTTCAATATTCCCTTATTTCCAGAAGCAGTAAATTACTCTTCTTCGGCCAAGTCTTCAAAGATATCCCATGCAAGAATCTTTGCTTTCTCCTCTGCGCTCATAGCCTCATAGAGTGCTTTTAATTCTGCTTCCATTTCTTCTAATGTCTCCTCATTATTCATCTTCTTTTTCCTCCATCTTATTAAAAAAATCTTCTCATTGCGCGCTCACCGCTGCGCGGCTCGCTACGCCAGAAGAAGAAGTAATTGCGCCTTTGCGCACCAAGGTATCAAGCTCCTTAAATCACTTGCAATACCTCTCAAAATCTCTACCATCATTTTTCATAACCTGTCCTCCTACTAAAATCTCCAATTTTGTAACAAATCTAACTGACAAATTGAACTGACAAAAATGTAGACTTTATAACAATGTATTTCTACATTTTTGTCAGAATTGTATATCTTGCCGTGCCAGTGCTTTTATCTTGAATTTTGTATCCTCTGGCCGCCAATTCCTTTTTTAACGTTGTCCACTTTACTAATCTATTGGTTTTGGTATCCTTCAGGCCAATCGCCTGTGCCAGCGCATCTTTATCACTCTTGGTTAATCTGCGGCCAAGGTAGCCTTCTACCGCTTCTCAGTTTGCAGCCTCTTTTGCTACATCATCGCTACCAACCGCATTTCTGATTGGAGTTCTGCTATAATCTCCAAGATATCTATTGAACCATTCTTTACTGCTGGATAACTTTCTATCCCCAATGCGCACAATTTGACTATTACCTCTGTTGTTAGCCTGTGTATAGCAATCCAGCAGATACTTCTGGACAGGAACCAAATATTTATTCAGCTCATATCTTCCATCTATCTTCTGGACTTGAAGCGTTACATTTTCTTGCTTCTCTGCCTTTTCCTTCTGGGCTCCATAGAGTTCAGCCATTTCAGTTTCCTTAAAGTTTTTAATGCGCTCATAATCCGCTATAACCTTGTTTATTCTATCCAATTGGTTCTGATTGGTATTTACTATTACCTTATCCAGATTGGCTCTAATACGGCCTATAAACTGGCTAATAGTGATTTCATCACTCGCATCTATAATAATTGCCTTTACCGCTTCATCCTTCAATTCCACACCTTCTCTATAAGCACTTGTCATGAAAAGAAGATTTACATCTTTGGGAAGTTCAGCGTTTTTAATTATGTATTCGTATAATGGCTTCTGCTTCTCTACGGCCTCAATATTTTTATTGTATTGGGAAATAAGATATGCTGCGTTCTCATATTTCTCTGAAAGCGCAATTGCGTTTTGCGCACTGGCGCAATAGACAACCACCTTATAATCTTCTCTTGGTTGTACTAATTTCAAACTGCTTTTAAGGTAGGTGTAATTACAATAAATGAACTGCTCAGAATTATATTTTGGAAGCAGTTCATTATCATCCAGCGCATAAAACATCTTCTCTTCTGGGTCTATATACTTAACCAGAAGCTCTGGTGTAGCAGTTAAACCAATCTTAATAGTATCTTTCCAGAAGTGCTTAATGCATTCAATGGCCGCATAACTTTCTTCTGAAAACATCGTATCTAAAAACAAACTGTGTAATTCATCAATAACCACTACTGGAAACATTTTTTCAACTCTACCATTTAAGTAAAGTGCGCCAAGTTTTGCGGTTGTAATAATTCTTACTTTATCTCCTCTTTCATCATAGATTGGGTTTGCGCCTTCCTCTGTAAAGTCTTCCTCAACCGCATCTTCTACCTCTCCATAGCGCACTTGTTGGTCTTTAATACTCCTTCTGGTGCTAATGAACAGGATATCTTTCTTCTGATAATGCGGTGTATCCTTGGCGAACTCGTGCCAAAGAAAAACTGTTTCATTTATCTTATTTACTAATTCATGTTCTACCCAGTGCGTTTTACCATATCCGCAACTTTCAGTAATTAAACCAATCTTATCTGTTTGGCGCCAAGGCCAATCATGGCGCACATCCTTAACAAAAAGGCTCTTAATTGCTTCCTCCTGGTTTTCACCATAGCACTTATTAATATCTCCCATAAATGGGTCATAGCCTTCATGCCAGCCATCTTTTTCATTCCAAGAGTAGCAATTACCTCTATCTTTAACACTTAAAACTAAACCATTTAATTCTACGTTTAAGTTGTATTTATCCCCTAATGCTTGCGCGCAATTCTCTAAAATTGGGTTTGCGCTCAATAGCGGTAATTCTAATACTTTTCAAGCAATAAAGAATTTAATAATTTCTTCTTCATCTTCAAATTCATAACCATCAAAATACTTCAAAAGTATTTCTCTCTCTACTTCTGGCTCGACATTTCCATGTAAATCCATCTCGTTTTGAATAATTCTTAAAAATCCTTTTAACATTATTTTTCCTCCAAATCTTTAATAATTAAGTTCCTAACATACTGTGAAATAGGTATGCGCTCTTTGGCGCAATGTTCTTCTATTTTCTTTTTTAGTTCTTCACTAACTCTAAAATTCATCTTTTCTGTTTTATCCATTTTTGACCTCCTTGTGATACATTATTCTTAAAAATAAGAAGGGTAATAAGTAAAAAGGAGATAAACTTACTACCCTATCCACAAAGATTTTTAAGAATATTAGGACTTTAAATGATTAGGAAGAGGAATGGCGACAACTCTTCCTTCGTATATAATTAAAACTTACTGAAAACTTATTAACTGTTTTTACCCAACCCTAAGTAAATTCTACAAAAAATTTTCAACAAACTCAAATTTATAAGGAACTCTCTTCCTTACACTATTAATAAAAATAAAAAAGGTAAGATTTACTAATCTTACCCAAAATTCCCAAAAAAATTTTAATTATTCTTCTTCCAGTTCTGCAATCTTATCAAACAGGCTCTTACCCTTTTTAGCTGGCTTCTTTTTGCGCTCAAGCATAGCAGGATAATATTCAGCCAGATATGCCTTTCTAAGCTGGAAGAAGGCTTTCATAGGCTTTTCTTCCTTTTTCGCAATCTCAGCTGCTTTAGCCTTCAGCCATTTTACATGTTTGTTCTCAACTGCATCCTTCATTACATCTTCTGCTTTAATCTGTGCTACTTTCTTTCCATCAAATGCCATTATGGATACCTACCTTTCTTAGAATAATATACCTCTAAGAAACCAGAATAAGCAATATAAAGCAAAAAATAAAAGGTATGGAACTTTCTCCATACCTTCTAAAATCGTGGCTTATTCAGCCTCTTTTGGCTCT
>OCVV011344197.1_pt1 | contig 19212 bp, 14 predicted proteins | sample 1539721 | NCBI WGS metagenome assembly OCVV01 (sample SAMN02144230, study PRJEB22623) | gut metagenome | biome: sheep rumen | host: Ovis aries | place: New Zealand
TCCACCAAGGGGTTGGTTTTGAAGAACTGGTACAGAATGGCCAAGGTGATGATGAAAATAATGGGCATCATAACATTGGCCACAATAGCCACGGCAGCCCCCCGAAAACCTCTCAGCCTATAGCCTACCCCCGTGGCCATATTCACCGCCAAGACGCCTGGCATCGACTGAGAGAGAGCCACTTGGTCTAAGAAATCCTCCTGCGAAAGCCATCGGTGTCGGTCCACCAATTCCTGCTCCATCAGGGGTATCATGGCATAGCCGCCCCCGAGGGTGAAAGTGCCAATCTTGAAAAAAGACCAAAAAAGATCACAATATTTTACCATTTACTCCGTTATAAGAAAATTATTTTTTAACGCACACATCTTATAACGCACGAATAGAAAAAAAATTGTAATAAAAAGATGATACTACTAGACATTACCAACGGTTGGAAGACCATTATCATGATTGTGGCAATGATTGCCGTGTTTTACTTTTTCCTCATCCGCCCCCAGAGCCAACAAGCGAAGAAAGAGGGTGAATACCGCGACAGCCTAAAAGCTGGCGACGAAGTGATGACGGCGGGCGGCATCCACGGTACCGTTGTCAACAACACCCCTACCCACATCACCCTGCAGATTGCCAATGGCACACAAATCAAGGTGGCCCGTTCCAACGTTCAACCCATCCCCGAGCGCAAGGCAAAAAAACGATAAGGGTCCTTATCAAAAGCCGCAACAAAAAAGTCTCAGCAGTTACTACCCCAACCGCTGAGACTTTTTTGACAGAAACGAAGAGGAAACACTTCAGTGAAGCAATCTACAGCAAAGACATCCACAAAAACACGAAAGCGACACTCTATGCATCAGAAATACTGAATTCGGAATCAGGACAGAATAACTCATGATTTAGTTTCGTATAGGATGTATATTTCTTAAAGAAGCATAAAACTTTGAAAACTATTTTAGTTTCCAAAGTTTTTTTCTTATTTTTGCAACCGTTTTTGTGCCTATCTGATACGTTTCAAAAAAAACATATTATATTGGCATACAGAAAGTAACAACAATAATGGAAGTAGAAGAAATAAAAGAAAAAATAATAAGAACTGCCACAGAACTCTTCATGAAGGACGGGTGCAAGCGGGTGACGATGGACAATATAGCCTCCGCCCTGCACATCTCCAAACGTACCCTATACGAAATCTTCGCAAACAAAGAAGAGCTGCTCATGGCCTGCATCAACACTATCCACGAAGAGATAGACATCAACAGAAAGAAACTCAACAGCCAGGTGGACGAGCCTATACTGTTGGCACTCTTTCTGATGCATAATACAGCAGTAGCCAACCACCACTACGACACCTTTCAGGAGGACATCCAACGCTACTATCCCCAAATCTACACCTATTTCTCTCAAAAACATACCCAACAGTTTCACCAAGAGCTCTCCAATGCGCTAAAAGAAGCTCAGGACAAGGGCATTATGCGACCCAATGTAGACATCAACCAGGTCTTTAAAACCATAACCAACTACATGCACTTCTGCCGGAGCGGGGCCAACAAAGAAGAGAAGGACGAATGGCTGCTCAATGTCAGAGAGACCCTCTACACCTACATGCGCGGCCTGATGACCACCGACGCCATTCAGCGATACGATGCCCAAAAGGAGCGTTTCCAACAGTTATTTAACGTCAACGAAGAGAATAATCAAAAGAACAACCTATAATAATGAAAGTAAAGCAACTAGTTTTAGCACTACTATTCGTCGGCTTGGGATATACAGTCCTTCAGGCCCAAGAGAAAGAGACGCTGCGTCTATCGCTGCCCGAGGCACAGCAATATGCTGTCGAGCACAACTACACCCTACAGAACGCCAGTCTGGACGTGCAGAAGGCCGAAGCAGCCAAATGGCAGACCCTAAGTTCCATGCTGCCACAGGTCACCTCTTCCTTCGACTACAGCAACATGCTGGGATACAAAATGTCCATGGGTGGTTTTACCATTCCGTTGAACCCTTACGGTACCTTTGCCGTCACAGCCTCCATGGCACTCTCGGCATCACAAATCATGGGTACTCTCATGAATGACATCTCAGTCAAAATGAGCGACATCAACCACCAGCAGAGCGAGCTGTCCACCCGCACCGGGGTCAAGAGTGTTTACACCTCTATCCTCGTTATGGAAGATGTGGTCAAGCTGCTCGACTCCAGCCTCAACAACATGCTTACCCTGCAGGAATCCACGCGCAAAAGTGTCCAAGCCGGTGCCGTTGAGCCTATCGAACTTGACAAGCTGTCGGTACAAGTAGCCACCCTGCGCAACAGCATCACCTCCAACCGTCGTACCCTCAAGATGCTATACAGCTCGCTGATTTTGCAGCTGGGCGCCGATGGCAACACCCAGTTGGAGCTCACCACCCCATTGGAACAAGTGATGGACATCAACGAAGCCGCCAAACTCACCATGGGAGGTTTCGACCTAGAGGACAACCACAACTACCAATTGCTCCAACAGAACGAGAGACTCTCTCAGATGCAGGTCACCAATGCATGGTTGCAGTTCACCCCTACCATCACTGCTATGTACCAGTATAACGCCAAAACCTATTTCGGTCGCGAAGAAGGTATGAATATGACACCGCCCCAGATGATAGGAGCCTCCATCAACTTGCCCCTCTTCCAGAGTGGCAGCCGCCTAGCAGCAGTACGTCAGGCCAAAATCGCCCAGCAGGAAAGTGCCAATACCAAAAAACAGACCGAAGAGGCGCTGCAAGTAGAATACAACCAAGACTGCTACAACCTCATATCAGCCATAGAGAGCTACCAGATTCAGAAAGAAAACCTTGCCGTAACCAAACGGGTACTTGACAACACCAGCAACAAGTACCGCACCGGCTATGCCAGTAACCTCGAAGTCACCAATGCCAGCACCGACCTCATCACAGCCCAGAGCAACTATGTACATGCTGTCATGGAGGTAGTCACCGCACAGATAGCCCTAGAGAACCTCCTTGGCAAAAAAGAATAAACCCATTCCGACAAAAAAATAATAATAACAATATGAACAAAGCATTTAATGTTGCCGCCATCGCCCTGACAGCCCTCAGCCTGGCGGCCTGCGGTGGCAAAAAGCAAGAAGCCACTCCCTCTAAGGATAAAGAGGCAGAAAAAGTTATCGTCCAAGAACTGAAGGCAGAGCGCATTGCCAAAACCATCGAACTATCTACTACCCTGGAGGGCTATGAGACCATGAATGTCTCCCCCAGCATCTCCGGCCACATCGAACACATCTATGTTGAGGTAGGCAGCCGTGTGAGCAAAGGATCCATGTTGGTGCGTATGGACCAGACACAGCTCAACACCACCCGCATCAACCTTGCCAGCGTCAAAGTAGAACTAGACCGTGTGGCAGAGCTCAAGGCCGCTGGCAACGTCAGCCAGCAGGTCTATGACCAAACCAAGGCGCAGTATGACCAGTTGGTCGAGACCGAACGTTTCCAAAACGAGAACACCTTTGTCAAATCGCAGTTCAGCGGAGTAGTCAGTGCCAAAAACTATGAGGATGGAGAGATGTACAGCGGTGCACCCATACTCACCCTCACCCAAATCAACCGTCTCAAGGCCCTCATCAACGTGCCAGAGAGTTACTTCCCCCTGGTCAAACAAGGCATGAAGCTAGACGTGGTCAGCGACATCTACCCCAACCAAACGTTCCCCGCCACCATAGAGATAGTCTACCCCACTATCGACCCGAACACCCATACCTTCCAATGTAAGCTCAACATACCCAATGGCAGCGAGAAAATCCGTCCCGGCATGTATGTCAAGACCAAACTGGCCCTTGGGGAAGTCGACGCCATCGTGGTTCCCTATCAGAGCGTGCTGAAACTCACCGGCAGCAACGACCGCTATGTCTTCACCTACAAAGATGGTATGGCCCACCGCGTGGCTGTCACCCTTGGTCAACGCTACGACGACCGCATTGAAATCATTCCTGTGCAGCCGGGCGAGCTGAAGGAAGGCGACCAACTGGTAGTCACTGGCATGGGCCGTCTTGTTGACGGCAGCCCCCTTGAAATAGTTACCGACTCCCTCTAAAACTCCCTTTTGAAACATTATGGCAATATACAAAACAGCAATTAACAAGCCCATTACCACCGGCTTGATATTTGTGGCCATCATCATCCTAGGACTTTTCTCCCTCTCACGTCTGCCCATTGATCAGATGCCTGAGATGGACCCGCCCTATGTGACCGTCATGACCACCTATGCCGGCGCCAACGCCAGCGACATCGAGACCAATATCACCAAAATCATCGAGAATTCACTCAACTCGGTGGACGGTCTCAAAAACATCACCTCCACCTCGCAGGACAACCTTTCCATAGTCTCACTGGAATTTGAATGGGGGAGCGACCTCGACGAGGCCCTCAACGACATCCGCAGCTATGTAGACCTGCTCTACGACAATCTGCCCGACGGTGTCAGCCGTCCCACCATTCTCAAACTCAACAGCAGTGCCATGCCCGTGTTGGTATATGGTTTCACCGCCAAGGAGAGCTATCCTGGGTTGGACAAAATCATTGAAGACAATGTCACCAACGAGCTCAACCGCGTAAACGGCATCGGCAACATCTCGGTCAGCGGAGCCCCCGAGCGATACATCTATATCGACCTCGACCCGAAACAGCTCGAAGCCTACCATCTCAGCGTCGAGGCTGTAGGCTCAGCCATCAGTTCCAACAACCTCGACGTGGCCTCCGGCACGGTCAAGATGGGCAAAGAACAGTACCAAATGCGTGTGAAGAGCGAGTATGAAGAGAGTGCCGAAATCAACGACATCATGGTTGCCAATGTGGGTGGCAAGCCCATATATGTGCGCGACCTTGCCACAGTGCGCGACACCATCAAAGACCTCTCCCTCGACGAGAAAATCAACGGACAAGACGGTGCCCGCATGACCATCTCCAAACAGACAGGAGCCAACACCGTTGCCATCGCCCGTGAGGTACACAACAAATTGGAACAAATAAAGAAAGACCTGCCTCCCGACGTGGAAACCACCCTTATACGAGACGAGTCAGAAGAAATCGAGAACGCCATCTCCGGTCTTTTCAGTTCTATCTTCTACGCCCTGCTGTTCGTGGTGTTGGTGGTGCTTATCTTCCTTGGCAACTGGCGCAGCACTATTATCATCGGACTTACCATTCCCATTTCGCTGGTCACCTCCTTCATCTATCTGCTTTTGGCAGACAGCTCCCTCAACATCATCTCCCTAGCCTCACTTACCGTAGCCATTGGTATGGTGGTTGACGATGCCATTGTGGTTCTGGAGAATATTACCAAACACGTCGAACGCGGTGAGAGTCCGCGCGAAGCCGCCATCTATGCCACCAACGAAGTATGGACATCGGTCATAGCCACCACCTTGGTCATTGTGGCCGTTTTCGTACCGCTGACCATGCTGCCCGGCATGGCAGGAATCCTTTTCAAAGAGCTTGGCTGGATTGTCACCATCGTGGTGTGCGTCTCCACCGCCACGGCCATCTCGCTGATTCCCATGCTCTCCAGCTTACTGTTAAAAGAAAAGCCTTTCTTCCTGACAAAACTTGAGGAAGAAGAATATAGCCGCAAACAGCAGCGCAAATCATTCAGCTGGGAGAATACCTTGGGGAAATGGTTCTCCAGTATCGAACGTTGGTATGCCGACGTGCTCACCTGGGCCCTCCATCACAAACGCATAACCCTGATTATAGCCTTTGCCATCTTTGTGGTCTCCCTCCTCCCCGTTTTCACTGGCAAAATCGGCATGGACTTCATGAAAGACCAAGACAATGGCCGCATCAGCATCACTGCCGAACTGCAGCGCGGCACCCGTATTGAGGAGACCCTCAAGACTGCCCGCAAAATGGAGGCCGACATCGACGAACTCCTCGGCGACATGGTTTTGGGTACCTCCACGTCTGCGGGTTCCAACGACGATGCCGGCTTTGGTGCCCTCTTCAACAGCACAACAAACAACAAAATAAGCATGAGTGTCCGCTGCGTAAAGAAATACGACCGCGACGTGACCATCTTTGAGATGCAGGAAATGCTGCGTAAGAAGTTTGCCGAATATCCCGAACTGAACCGCGTCATCGTGTCGGAAGGCGGCATGGGCGGCGGCAATAACCGCCTCAGCATTGAGGTTTATGGATACGACTTCGATGAGTCATACCAGTTTGCTCAAGAGCTTATACGCCGCATCCAGAAGAATGTACCAGGGGCCCGCGACTGCAATATCAGCCGTGATGAGGACCGTGCCGAACTGAAGATTGTCTTCGACAAGGAGAAACTGGCCTACCATGGCCTCACCAGTGCTGCCGTGGCAACCAGTGTCCGCTACCGTGTCTACGGTATGAACTGCGGCTATCTAAAAGAAGACGGCGACGAATATGACATTGTCTGCCGCCTAAAAGAAGACTACCGCAGCAGTATCACCGACATCGAAGAGCTCCCCCTCACCACTGCCACAGGCCAGACCATCAAGCTGAAGGAGCTGGCACAGGTTGAGGAATATTGGGTACCGCCAACCATACAGCGTAAAAACCGCCAACGCTACCTCACGGTCTCTGTCACTCCCTTCGGGGCTTCGTTGGGTGAGGTGGCACAAGGCGTTCAGAGCGAGATTGACAAGATGAATCTCCCTCAGGGAATCCACACCCACCTAGGTGGCAGCTACGAAGACCAGCAGGAGAACACCAGCAACATGGGCACCCTAGCACTCCTTATCATCATGCTCGTGTACATCGTCATGGCATCGCAGTTCGAGTCCTTCGCCAAACCCTTCATCATCATGTTCTCCATACCTTTTGCCATCACAGGTGTCATTCTGGCACTGTTGATTACCGGTACCAACCTGGATATGGTAGGATCTCTTGGCATCATCCTGCTTATTGGTATTGTGGTTAAGAACGGCATCGTGCTGGTCGACTATATCAATCTCATGCGTGAGCGCGGTATGGAACTTTACCCTGCCATTGCCGCATCTGGACAAAGCCGTCTGCGTCCAGTGCTCATGACAGCCTTCACCACTATCCTAGGTATGGTGCCTATGGCCACCAGTAAGGCCGAGGGCTCAGAGTTGTGGACCACGCTGGGTATCGTCGTCATCGGTGGTCTGCTCGTCTCCACCATAGTCACCCTGGTGGTGGTGCCTGTGTTATACGGCATCTTTGAGCGTCGCGACGAAGCCGATAAACTTGCACGCAAACGCAAGAAATTCGTCTTCATGAACATCGACCTAGAAGACAAATAAAGAAAACCCACGTTAGCAAGTCTTCAGGAATCAACAATTCCAAACGCTAACCTCAAAAACAGCAAACTAATGAAAAGTATAATGATAGTTTTCAACCAGGCAAGCACCGAGCGTGTCGAGTACCTCCTCGACACCCTCGAGGTGCGTGGTTTCACTTTCTGGGAGAATGTCCAGGGACGAGGTCATCTCAATGGTGACCCCCACCGCGGCACCCACACATGGCCAGAAATGAACAATGCCGTCATGGCCGTCGTCGAAGACGACAAAGTCGACAGCATACTCCTAGCCGTCCGCAAACTCGACAAACGCAATGAAGAAGTTGGCATCAGGGCCTTTGTGTGGAATATCGAACAGATGGCATAGTGAGGATAAGGGAATGATAGTCAAACAACACGTTATGTGATCGATTGATTATTATTCACCCCACTTAGCTACAATTAGTGATTCCCTTTCCTAAAAATCGCTGACAATGATTATTATTCGGATTTGAAAAAGGTAGTACTTTTGCAAATGAAAATCAGAGAGAATTCAACCCTTTTGTCATAACTCATAAGTCTTTGGTTTTTAGGATTAATAATTGTACGGCCGCCCCTCCTAACCCGAGGGGCGGCTGATTTTTGTTTCATACAATAAAACAAGCCTTATTCCGTTAACAAGAAAAAGAAGTCTCAAACTAGTCAGTCATGGATATGCCAATATTGACCAGCAGGGTATTTCTATTAAATCGTTAAACGCGTCCTCATGCCCACATGAAGATTCAAAAAAAATAAAAACGTGTGATTTGTGTTCAAGACAATCGATAGAAGATGCCTAGGCATTTAGACAAAGCACTCTAACACCAATACATCATGAAAAAAAACATACTCACTCTACTCCTCTTCGCCCTCCTTGTGCTGCCCACATTGCGGGCGCAGGACAACGACACCACCTTCACTGCCGAACAATTGCGTGAGAAAGGCCTCAATGCCGAGCGAATCGGCCTCACCGAGTTGGCCGAGCGGTACTACCGACAGGCTTTGGCAACCCCCGAAGGGGATCCCACAGGCCAAACCCAGCAACTGCTGGGCATCCTCTGTGAAGAGAAAGACTACTTTGACGAAGCCATTGCCCTCCTTGACCAGAGCGGCACCTCCGATGCCCTAGCCCATCAGGCTTACTGCCTCCTGCAACTCAATATGGTCGACAGTGCTAGTCATGTAGCTGCCCGTGCCATCGAACTCGACACCGCCTCGGCCCTGGGCATGACCATGATGGCCTATGTCGAAACCCAACGCGACAACCACATCAACGCCATCTCTTGGGCTAACCGTGCCCTCAAGGCAAAGCCCACATTTGCCCGCGGCGAGAACGTCATGGGATATATCCAGTTCCGCAAAGGCAATCATGCCGAAGCCATGCGCCACTTCAAGAAAGCCATCCAATACGACAGCACACTGGCTGATGCCTACTACAACCTAGGCACCCTCTACTGTATTCGCAATAGCCAAGAGATGGCCATCAAACTGCTGAAACAAGGCCTTAGACGCAACCCACGCAACATCAGACTGTACACCGCCCTTGCCTATGCCTACCGCATGCGCCGAGACCCGCCACGTGCCCTCGAGTGCTACAAGGAAATACTCGAAATCGACAGCCTCCATACGCCTACCCTCAACCGTATAGGCATCCTTTACTGCGACCAGGGCCATTATGACCAAGCCATAGCCTATCACCGCCGGGCACTCAACATACGCCCCAATGATGCCACCGCATACAAATACATCGGGCAAGCCTACAGCAAGTGGGGCAAATACGACAAAGCCATCCAGAGTTTTATCCGTTCCACCAACCTATGCACTACCGACCCCGAAACATACATGTATCTGGCCGAACTATACGGCAACCAAAAAAAGGGAGAGCGCAAACAGCAGTCTGCCTACAAGAAGGCAGCCCGCCTCGGCAACAAAGAAGCACAAGCCTGGCTAGTGAAGAATGGGCTGGGATGGTAAAGGATTGGATATAGCGATAAAAAAACATCAGCAGGCATTTCAGCACGCCTCGGCCAGAGGCATACACAACAGGTCATGCCCCCGCACAGGCGGAGGAAGGGCAACGGCCGAAGAGAGTTAACGTTGTAGGAATCCGGCTGCAAAGAAAAAAATTTCGCTATGTCAAAAAAAAAGTGTTACTTTGCAAACTCTTTTGCACAGACAATAAATAAATATGTAATAACAAAAGAGCTGATAGATATACGATTCCGACCGAGAGTGGAAAAGAAGAGAAAATAGAGAAAAATAAAAAAGTATAAGAAAGATATATGAAGAATCTTGTAATTGTTGAGTCACCCGCCAAAGCGAAGACAATCGAGAAATTTCTTGGCAAAGACTACGTGGTGAAGTCCAGCAACGGACACATCCGCGACCTAGCCAAGAAAGAGATGAGCATAGACATCGAGAACCAGTACGAACCGGAGTACGAAATCACTGAGGAGAAGCATAAGCTGGTGTCGGAACTTAAAAAAGCCGTAAAGGACGCCGACATGGTGTGGCTCGCATCCGATGAAGACCGCGAGGGAGAGGCCATTGCATGGCACCTGCAAGAGACACTAAAGCTCAATCCAGAGCGCACCAAACGTATCGTCTTCAACGAAATCACCAAAAACGCCATCCTTCACGCCATAGAGAATCCTCGCTCCATCGACCTCAACCTAGTGGATGCCCAGCAAGCTCGCCGCGTGTTGGACCGTCTGGTAGGCTATGAAATCAGCCCAATCCTTTGGACCAAAATCAAGCCCGCCCTCAGTGCCGGACGTGTGCAGAGCGTGGCTGTACGCCTAATTGTTGAGCGCGAGGAAGAGATAAAGAACTTCCAGAGCCATAGCTATTTCCGCGTCACCGCACAATTCCGTCCCGCAAATGGACGTATGCAGGTGTTGGCCGAGCTCAGCCGCCGCTACGACACCGCAGAGGAGGCTCAAGCCTTTATGCAGAGTCTAATAGGCTGTGCCTTCAAGGTTCAGACCATCGACACCAAACCCGCCAAGCGTACCCCAGCCCCTCCCTTCACCACCTCGACCCTGCAGCAGGAAGCCAGCCGCAAACTGGGTTTCAGTGTTGCACGCACCATGCAAATAGCCCAGCAGCTGTATGAAAGCGGATATATCACTTATATGCGTACCGACAGTGTCAATTTGAGCGACCTTGCCTTAGAGATGGCCAAGAATGAGATTACCAACCTCTATGGCGAAAACTACGTGAAAACCCGCCGCTACCAGACCAAGACCAAAGGAGCTCAGGAGGCCCACGAGGCCATCCGTCCCACCTATATGGAGAACACCACCGTTAATGCCGATGCCGCCCAACGCCGTCTGTACGAACTCATTTGGAAACGCGCAATAGCATCCCAGATGGCTGATGCCGACATCGAAAAGACCATAGTGGAAATCAATATCTCAGGCCACAAGGAAAAATTCGTCTGCCAAGGAGAGCAGGTGCGTTTTGATGGTTTCTTGAAAGTATATATGGAATCCACCGACGACGAACCCGAAGAAAACCTAGACTCTGGCCGTTCGCTGCCAAAGCTGGTGGAAGGCATGCAGCTCACCCTCGACATGGCCGAAGCTGTAGAGCATCACACCCAGCATGCCCCCCGCTATACCGAGGCAAGCTTGGTAAAAAAGCTAGAGGACCTTGGCATTGGCCGTCCATCCACCTATGCGCCTACCATCAGCACCATCCTCAAACGCGAATACGTCATCAAAGAAGACCGCGAACCCGTCACCGTGGAGTGCCAGACCATCGTGCTGAAAGACGGCTCGGTAAGCACAGAAAACCGCACTGAGAAAATAGGCGCCGAGAAGGGCAAACTCTTCCCCACCGACATTGGAACGGTTGTCAACCAATTCCTGATGGAACATTTCACCGACATCATTGACTACAACTTCACCGCCACCGTGGAGAAAGACTTTGATGAGATTGCCGCCGGCAAAAAAGAGTGGCGCAAAGTCATTGACAAATTCTACGTGCCTTTCCACAAGAACATCCGCCAGACACAACAGAACAGCCACCGCACCACCGGCAGCCGTCTCATCGGTGTGGACCCCAAGACCGGCAAGAACCTCTACGCCAAGATTGGCCGCTACGGCACCCTAGTGCAACTGGGCGACACCTCCAACGAAGAGAAGCCTAAGTTTGCCAGCATGAAAAAAGGTCAGAGCATCGAGACCATCACCTTGGAAGAGGCCTTGGCGCTGTTCGAACTGCCTCGCGTGGTGGGCGAGTTCGAGGGCAACGAAGTGATTGTAAGCATTGGAAAATTTGGACCTTATGTTCGACTGGACAAGAAGTTCTACTCCCTTTCGAAAAACGACGACCCCTACGAGGTAGACCTCGACCGATGCATACAAATCATAAAGGTGAAGCGTGATGCCGAGAAGGAGAAGGAGCGCCTACGTGCCCTCTACCCCCACGAAATAGGAATTCACGAAGGCGAAGTAGTAAGCTCCAATATCGGACGCTACGGTCCCTATCTGACCTACAAGAACGAGAACTTCCGCCTACCAAAGACAGCAGACCCGATGACCATGAGCTTAGAGGAAGCTGTGGAGATTATCCAAAACGCTGGCGTGAAGAAACCCCGTGGCCGCAAAAAGAAAAATGAATAAAAAACATGGTGACGTTGCCGCGTGGTAGAAGCCGCGCGGCAATGGTTTTTAATCCAAACTGAGTGCACTAAAGACACGAAAAATCGCCCAAAACAACGCCAAGGAAATTACGGTAACTACCAACTGTCAACTACTAAAAAGAAAGAGATGCTTCTCAGCATTGTCATCGTAAACTATAACGTCAAGTACTTCTTAGAGCAGTGCTTGGAGTCGGTGTATAACAGCGACCTCACGCTTAAAGAGGTTCCAGACGAAGAACTTCGCCTAGAGGTGTTTGTGGTTGACAATGCCTCAGTGGACGGTTCGGTGGAAATGGTACGAGAAAAGTTCCCACAGGTGCACCTCATTGCCAATCAAGATAATGTAGGTTTCGCCAGAGCCAACAATCAGGCCCTTCGCATCTGTAAGGGTGACCTGATGCTGCTACTGAATCCCGACACGGTAGTTGAACACGACACCTTTAGCAAATGTGCAGACTTCTATGCCACCCATCCCGATTGCGGCGGTCTGGGGGTGAAGATGATTAACGGCGAGGGTACCTACCTGAAAGAGAGCAAAAGAGGATTTCCTACTCCTGCCGCTTCTTTTTACAAGATGAGCGGCCTCATCAGGATCTTCCCTCACTCGCGTCGCATAGCCGCCTACTACATGGGCCACCTGAGCGACAACCAGACCAACCGCATAGACATACTGCCAGGAGCCTACCTGATGATTAGTCGCAAGGCTATGAATCAAGTGGGGTTGCTGGACGAGAGCTACTTTATGTATGGTGAGGACATAGACTTCTCCTGGCGCATCAAGCTGGCCGGCTTTGAGAACTACTATTTCCCTGACACCCGCATCATCCACTACAAAGGCGAAAGCACCAAGCGCAGCAGCATGAACTACGTCTACACGTTCTACAATGCCATGGCCATTTTCGTCAAACGTTACTTCTCTGGCAGCAACGCCAAATTCTTCAACATACTACTGCATTTGGCCATATGGGGTCGTGCCACACTAGCATGGCTCAAGCGAGTGTTGCTGGCCATAGCGCTGCCGGTGACCGACTTTGCCGTAGCCTTTGCTGGCTTTTGGGGCATCAAGCAGCTGTGGGCCACCTACTGGGCCTCCAATGTTCATTACTACCCACCACAGTATACCTGGATGGTTATACCTTTCTACATCCTGCTGCTGATGCTTTGCAGCTGGCTCTATGGCGGATACTTAAAACCCATAAAGCCCTTGCGTATAGTCAAAGGTATGGCGGTAGGTGCCGCAGCCCTGTTAGTATTCTACTCTCTGCTCAACGAAAGCCAGCGATACTCGCGTGCCCTACTGCTGTTAGGTTGCGGCTGGACACTGCTGTCTACACTGGGCATTCGTGGCATACTGAGTATGCTGCACCTGTCGGGCTACGACCTGCGTCCCAAGGCCATGCACCGCTGCATCATTGTGGGCAGCGAAGAAGAATCAGCCCGGGTGCGACAGCTTTATGAGTCGCTAGGCTGTGCCAAGATAGAAAGCACCATTCACCCCATCCCCGACAGCCAAAAACTGGCCGACACCATCCATATTTATCGAGCTGACGAAGTAATCTTTTGCAGCAAAGACCTTTCTGTGCAGCAGATAATCAACCTTATGACCGAACTAAGCCAGCTACCCAGCCGCCAGCAGGTAGAATACAAGATTGTGCCCAGCGACAGTGATTTCATCATCGGTAGCAATAGCATTAGCAGTGCCGAAGACCTCTACGCCGAAGAGTTGCACACCATTGTGAGCCCCTTAAACCAACGCAACAAACGTCTGCTGGACATCACCACAGCCTTGCTCCTGATACTCCTCTCGCCCATCCTCTTCTGGTTCCAGCATCGCAAGAAACTCTACTTCGCACATTGCTGGAAAGTACTCATTGGCAAAAAGACTTGGGTGGGTACCCGCGGCAACGAGACCCGCCCGGGCATCTTCGGACCCGAACACGCACTCTCCACTCACCCCAAATACCTAAATAGCGAACTAAGACAACGACTGCATCTGCGGTATCTACGCAACTATAAAATCACCACCGACCTGCAGATAATTACCAAAAACATATTTAACATCTGACACGAAAAATGAGAAAACTCACCCTCCTCGCACTCCTCCTTTTAGCAACCCTTTCGGTTCAAGCACAGCAACGTATACAGGCTTACCTGAATGCTGGTGCCACACTTGGACAGGTGGAAGGCGATGAACTGAAAGGCTTCAACCACCTAGGTTTCACTGGAGGCGTAGGTGCATGGATTCATTTGGACAGTAAAGACCGCTGGGCCTTGGCTGTGGAGACCGACTACAACTGTCGGGGCATATCCAACCACAAGAGTTCCAGTGAGAACTACTATAACATCCAACTGGACCTACACTATGTAGACATTCCGGTCTCCATTTTTTTCCACGACCCTTACGGTGGTCTACAATTTGGTTTGGGGATGGTCTACAGCCGACTAGTGGCGCAACCCCATGGCACCGTCACCTTCAGCCCCAACTACTTTATACCCGACAGCAGCAATATGGCTTTTCTGAAAAACGACCTCGCCCCTGCTGTTGAGTTTCGTTTCACAATATGGCAAAACCTCAAGCTTAGTTTCCGCTACCAACGCTCTATAATCCCAATTAAAAGAGATTGGACCTTTACCATGGGTGACAATGCCTGGAGCAACAATTGCTACAACTCCTCAGTCTCCATGCGGCTATTATGGCAATTTGGGGAAGAAAATAGAAGAAGACACAGAAGATTCTGAATAACCCATCGGGTGGGTGATGCTCATTATGCACCAATCGGATAAGCGAATTGCCTCCCCACCCTCACGGAATCAGTAATCAGAATGAAAATCAAACCAAAATGAGAATCGCACTTTTTCCAGGTTCTTTCGACCCTTTCACCTCCGGGCACGAAGTAATCGTGAGGCGTGCCATGGCACTCTTTGACAAGGTATATGTGGCCGTGGGTGTCAACACCGACAAACACTACATGTTCAGCACAGAAGAACGCCTTCAACAAATAAGGTCCCTCTTTGTCGGCGAGTCACAAGTGGAGGCCATTGCTTTCAGCGGTATGACCGTTGACCTCTGCCACCAAGTAGGGGCAACATTCATCGTTCGTGGTGTGCGCAATGCCGAAGATTTAGCCTATGAACAAACCGTTGCTGCCGTCAACCAAACTCTCGACCCTGCCATCGATACCGTCATTTTCTTAGCCGACTTGGAACACAAAGACATCAGTAGCACTCTGGAACGAGAGCGTCTCTCTCATAAACCACAAAAATAAACAATTATCGACACACCCGTCCTATACCTGAAAGGAGTCGGACCTGCCAAGGCCGACATTCTCGCCAAAGAGTTTGACATTCATACCTTTGGCGACCTGTTGAACTATTTCCCTTTCAGAATAATGGACCGATCACATATCAGCACCATAGAAGACTTCGACCCCAACGAACCCTACCTCGTCTTCCGCGGCCGCATCAGCGACCTTCATACCATCACTTCGGGACGCTCCACACGCATGGAAGCCACATTTCACGACGGCACTGGCATGATGACACTGGTATGGTTTCAGGGGCTTAAATGGATTAAAGACACTATAAAAGCTGGGGTCATATACGATGTCATGGGGCATCCCACCATCTTTGGAGGCGACTATCAGCTGGCGCACCCCGACATCGAGCCCGCCAACCTCAACGACGAGCAACCCGAGCATGCATTCCTACCAGTCTATCGCACCACCGAGAAGGCTAAGAACCGTGGAGTCAATTCCAAAGCCATCGCACGCATGACCGAAAACCTGATGAAGGCCATGCCCGCCTACCTGCCAGAGACCCTGCCCGCAGCCATCGTTGCCAAATACCATCTGATGAACCGCACTCAGGCCCTGCGCAACATGCATTACCCCAACAATATGGAAGCGTGGCAGCAAGCCGTTTTCAGAGAAAAATTCGAGGAACTATTCTATCACCAACTCGACTACCAATACAGCCTCATCTCCAGGCGGCTTCATTCGGTTGGGCGCATTTTCGGCGTTGTTGGAGACTATTTCAACAACTTCTATAACAACAATCTGCCCTTTCCGCTAACAGGAGCACAGAAACGCGTCATAAAAGAGATACGCCAAGACATGCGCAGCGGACGTCAAATGAATCGTCTATTGCAGGGCGATGTGGGCAGCGGCAAGACCCTGGTGGCCCTGATGACTATCCTCATTGCCCTGGACAACGGCTGTCAGGCCTGCTTAATGGCACCTACCGAAATATTGGCAACGCAGCATTTTGTCAACTTCCAAAAGATGTTGTCCGGACTGGGCATCACGGTCGAATTACTGGTTGGTTCGCTCAAACCTAGTCAAAAAAAGAAAATCAAACAACGACTGGCAGCCGGAGAAGTGGACATACTCATCGGCACCCATGCTCTGATAGAAAAAGATGTAGTCTTCAAACAATTGGGTTATGTGGTCATCGACGAACAACATCGTTTTGGCGTAGAACAACGCGCTAAGCTTTGGGGCAAAAGCGATATCCCGCCCCATGTACTTGTAATGACAGCTACCCCTATTCCGCGCACGTTGGCAATGACCCTATATGCCGACTTAGACTGCTCGGTGATTGACGAACTGCCACCGGGACGCCAACCCATTCGCACCACCCACGGTACCGATGCCCAACGCGCCCTGCTGTTCAGTTTTATGAAAAAACAAATAGCTCTAGGACGACAGATATATGTGGTCTATCCCCTCATCAACGAAAGCGAGACATTAGATTTGAAAGACCTGATGGACGGATACGAAAGTATCTCGCGCAGTTTCCCCATGCCACAATATCAGCTGAGCATCGTACACGGCCAAATGCCCGCCGAGGCCAAGGCATACGAAATGGACCGATTCAAACGAGGCGAAACACACATTATGGTTTCCACAACGGTGATAGAGGTTGGCGTAGACGTACCAAACGCCACGGTGATGGTGATAGAAAATGCCGAGCGTTTCGGGCTGAGCCAACTGCACCAATTGCGTGGCCGTGTGGGTCGTGGCGGGGGACAGTCCTACTGCATTCTAATGACAAAAGACGATCTGAGCCGCACCAGCAAGCAGCGTATCGACACCATGTGCGCCACCACTGACGGTTTCCTTATTGCCGAAGCCGACCTCAAACTGAGGGGTCCCGGAGACCTGCAAGGCCTCCAACAGAGCGGCATGCTAGACATGAAAGTGGCTGACCTGGTGGACGACGAGCCGCTGGTACGCGTCACCCGTGATGAAATCCGTGCCCTGCTGGAGTCCGACCCCGACCTACAGCAACCCGACAACCGTCCGCTGCGCAAGCACATCGCCCAAAGTAAGCTACTCCCCCACTGGGACAAAATAAGTTAGAGTCCGATACAACAAAACAATAGTAGAATAATGAGAAGAGCGGGATTTGGCCCACTCCCAACGAAGACGAGAAACGTTTGATTGAAAAGAAACACCCTAAACAAGAACAGTAATGATACTAAAAGCACTGCAAGGCAACACACTCTCCTCCGGCGAACTGAAACTGTATGGATTCACCGAAAAAGACCAACCCGTAGGCTGCATAGAACTATACAATTACGACCCCATCAACCGGCGTGCCGCAGTGGGCATCGTTGTCTCCAACGAATACCGCCACAAAGGACACGGACAGGCCATGGTCAACGCCCTCACCCAGTTCTGCCAAAGCAACACCTCGCTACACCAAATCTATGCCGACATCGCTGCCACCAACCTACCCAGCCTGCTCATCTTTCGTCGCGCCGGCTATCAACATTGCGCCACCCTGCGCGACTGGGTAATCCGAGCAGACCAATTCGTAGACACCTACAGATACCAATTAATACTAGAATAGGGCCCTTTGAGAATTGAGAATTATTTAAAAGTAAAAGGTAAAAACTAAAAACTAAAAGGGCCTTTGAGAATTGAGAGTTGAGAGGTGAGAATTGAGAATTAAGAGTTGGTAACCTATAGAAAAGCCCTGTAAGGGCACAACATAAAACGCACGATTTTTAGTGCTCACCCGTTGAGAATTGAGAATTGAGAATTGAGAATTAATTACAAAAACTTCTATCATACAAGAAAAAAGAAAAGTGAAAAAGAAAACAACTATTATCATCATCATTATCGCTGTGGCAGTGGTTCTGCTGACGGCCTTGGGGCTTGTAGCCATATCGAGTCAGAAACTGCATATTGCAGAGCCAACCCGTGTGAACGTCCCTGACAATGCCAGCTACAACGACCTAGTAGACAGCCTTGATGTCCATGGCTGCATCCCCAATCACGCGATTTTCAACACATTGGCAAAGATGCGTAAACTGCCCACCCACATCAAACCCGGCAGCTACCGTTTCACTCCTGGCGAGAACGTCATATTTGTCATACAAACCCTATACAGCGGCAAACAGACCCCCATACGGGTTACCATCAACAAGAAACGGACCGTGCAACAATTATGTGACTACTTGGGAACAAAGCTAGAATTCACCAGCGACAGCCTTCTATTTCTCATGGAGTCCCCCATCGTTTGCCAGCAGTATGGGGAAACGCCGCAAAGCATCATCGGAATGTTTCCTCAAAACACCTACGAACTCTATTGGAACATCACACCCAAGGCCTTGCTGAATCGGATGCTGAAAGAATCGGAAACCTTTTGGAACGGCCGCGACACCCTTTTGAAAGCCGTTGGTCTTTCCCGCCAGCAGGTACTCACACTGGCCTCCATAGTGGAAGAAGAGACCAACTGCAACGAGGAAAAACCTGACATTGCCTCGGTCTATCTCAATCGCTACCGCTGTGGCATGCCCCTACAGGCTGACCCCACCGTGAAATTTGCCATTGGCGATTTCGGCATACAACGCATCCGGGGAAACATGCTCGAGGTGGAGAGTCCTTACAATACCTATAAATATGCCGGACTACCCCCGGGCCCCATCTGCATACCCTCCGTTGCATCCATCGACGCAGTGCTCAAAAACAAAAAAACCGACTATTTTTTCTTCTGCGCAAAAGAAGATTTCTCAGGCAGGCACAATTTTTCTTGCACTCACGAAGAGCATTTATCTAATGCCAAAAAGTTTCATAAAGCACTAAACGAAAGAAACATACGATAAACACACCCTCGATAGCCCCAATGGAGGTTGCAGAAAAAAAATAAAAAAAACTTGTTGATTTAAAAAAAAGTCGTACTTTTGCAATTGGGTAAGTCTTATACGACCAGCTCCCATTGAATCCCCCAGGGTAGGAATACAGCAAGGGTGTTTGGTTGTAGCGGT
>OCVV012835553.1_pt1 | contig 19206 bp, 19 predicted proteins | sample 1539721 | NCBI WGS metagenome assembly OCVV01 (sample SAMN02144230, study PRJEB22623) | gut metagenome | biome: sheep rumen | host: Ovis aries | place: New Zealand
TGGTCTGCTGGAACATATTTTTTCCCGTACACCACACGTTTCCGCTCTGCACCGCCGGGCAGTCGGCGAGCAGCGGGCTTTTGTCCAAAAGCTGTCCGACCGTTTGCAGCTCGCCCTCGATGGCACTGTTGTAGATGAGCACATCCGCGCTGCGCGCCGCGGCGTAAAATGCCTCCATCTGCATGTTCATCGTGGACAGCGCGTTTTTCTCCGGCTCGACATCCGCGGCGGACAGAAAATAGCGCCCGCCGGCAAGCTCGATCATTTTGGAGATGTAGTCGCCCGGCTTGCGCACCGTGACATAGCCGCCGGGACTCACGGAAAAGAACGCCACGGTTTTTCCGCTGCCGGCGCGGTCTGTGTCAAGCGCGTCCAGCTTGGCGGCCTGTTCGGAGAAAAAGGCATCCGCCTCGTTGCTTTTGCCGAGCAGAAGACCGTACAGCCGGATCCATTCCATCCGTCCGAGCGGATGGGATTCGTAGCTGGAGCGCTCGGTCAGAACCGGAATGCCCAGCCGCTCGAGCTGCTCCTTTGCGGCGGGATTGTGGTAAATCATCGTCGATTCAATCGCGAGATCGCAGCCCTCGGACAGCAGGAGCTCGTAGTCGGGCGCGCTGTATTTTCCGGCGTAGCGCATGGAGCCGGATTCGAGCGCCTGCCGCACGGCGGGCAGACTCCAGTCCTTCGGCTTTGTGCTCGTCAGGCGCACGCTGTCCAGCGCATTCAGGCCGTGGAATAAATCCATCGCGGAGGAGGCGGCGAGGTAAATGTGCTTCGGCGGATGCAGCACCGTGATGCCGCTGTCCAGACCGTCGGGCACCGCGGCGCCCGACGGCAGCAGCAGATAGCGGTCCGTGTCCGCAATCGTGATGAGCGCGGCGCCGCCGTCATAGTAATCGACGCGGAACTGCGCGGCATACCGCAGCTGCATGCTGTGCGTCGGCTGCATGTCCGGCCACGCCTGCGCCGCCCGTGTGTCCGCCGCGCCGCACGCGGTCAGCAGACAGACACACAGAGCAAGCGCCGTGAAAAAGCAGGAAATGCGGCGCTTCATGACGGCGCGATGGATGCGGAATCGAAGTACAGCGTGTATTCGATTTCATGCGGCGTGCTCATGGCGGTGGTGTCCGCCGAGACCGGCAGCTTGAAGTCAAAGCCGCTGACCGGAATTTCAAAGACAGAATTGCCCTCGGTGCTGACCGGCTCATAGCGCGTGCCGTCCACCACCATGTAGTCGTAATGGGAGCTGCTCCAGATGATTTCCGCGGTCGCCTTGCCGTCCGCAATCGTCAGCTTCGCGGGGGAGGCCACGCTCGCGCGGCCGGAGCCGCCCTCCAGTGTGACGCCGATGCGGTAGCTGCCGTCCTTGAGCCCGAGGCTTTCGGGCGTTGCAGTCACGCCGTCGGAAAGGGCGTCTGCGGGCAGAGAATCGGCGCGGAACACCAGCGTGCGGTCATACCATTTCTGCTTGCGCTTGCTGTACGCCGCGCAGGAAATGCCGGTGTCGAGCGCCGGTACGGGGATGGTAAACGTGTGCACGCCGTCCGCCGTCTCCTCGTAGGGGATATAGCTTTTTTCGTCCGCTTTGGCGGCCTGCTCGCCGGTGCCCGGGTAGACGTACGCATAGCCCGTCCCGCTCATGGTCATGACCGCCGTCATTTTGCCGTCCTTGACGGTCAGCTGGCAGTCGGTGATGCGGAACATGGAGGAGCTGCAGTCGACCGTCACGGCGTAGGTGCCGTCCTTGACCGCGCTGCCGTCCACCGGCTTCAGATCGTCGGTCACGACGTCCTTCTGCTCCGCCATTTCCGAGGCGGAGGCGACCTTGCTGTCAGCGGAAGCCGAGCCGGAGCCGGCATCCTTTGCAGCGGGCGCGCTGCCGCAGCCGGAAAGCAGGGAGAGCGCCATGGCGAGGGTCAAAAAGAGGGAGAGAATGGATTTTTTCATACAATAATTCACCTTTCAGGAAGAACGGCCCGGAAAGTCCGGACCGCCCGTCACGATGCATCTGTGTCAGTTTTTCTTCAGGGAGTCGATGGCTTCCTGTGCGTGCTCGACATAGATCTGACGAATCGCTTCGTTTTCGCCCAGACCGCGCAGCACACACTCGACCTTGTAGCCGGCGTCCTCAAACGTCTTTTTCCACGAGCCGTCCTCGTCGCCTGCCATGTCGTTGTTGGCGTGATCTCCCGCGACAACCATCAGCGGCTCGAGCACAACGCGCTCATAGTTCCCGGCCTTGACCTTGGCGAGGACGTCGTCGAGCGAAGGCGTCGCCTCGACGGTGCCGACGTAGTAGTTTGCAAAGCCGTCCTTTGTCAGCAGATCCTGCATTTTCTGATAGACTGCGTTGGAATCCGCCTCGGTGCCGTGACCCATAAAGCAGATGGCGGTCTTGCCGTCGTCATATTCCTTTGTCCAGTCGGTGATCGCCTTTTCGACCTTTTTGAAGTCGTCGTCACTGCTGAGCAGCGGCTTGCCGAAGGCAATCTGCTCGAACGAATCGGAATAGTCCGAGACTTCCTTTTCCAGATCGGCATATTCCAGACCGTTCATCAGATGGGTCGGCTGTACGACCAGTGTCTTGACGCCGTTGTCGGCGGCGCGGTCGAGCGCGGCCTTGACATCGTCAATTTTGACGCCGTCGCGCTTTTCCACATGGTCGATGATGATATTCGCGGTAAAGCCGCGGCGGACGGAATAATCCGGAAACGCGGTTTCCAGATCGCCCTCAATCGCGCCGATGGTCAGGCGGCGGCTGTCGTTGAAGCTCGTGCCGAAGCTGAGCACCAGAAGCTCCTTGTCCCCGATGCCGTCCTGATTGCGGACGTTGTCCTTGGACGCATCGCCGGTGTTGTAGTTTTCCTCATCATCGGCATCCGCAGCGGCGGTGCTTGCCGAGCCGGAAACGGCAGGCGTGCCCGAGCCGGCGGCGGAATTGTCCTTGCCGGAGGACGAGCAGGCGGCCAGCAGAACACAGCCGGCCAGCAGAGCGGTGAGCAGTACAGCGGTCAGTTTTTTCATTTGTGTGACCCTCCTTGATTGTGGTGTTTTTGCCAATGGACACTTCGGAGGTGCAGAAAGCCGTCGGGCCGACCCGCTGTGAAAAAAAGAAAAAGCTCTTTCTCCCGCAGCGAGGAAAGAGCGACGCCAATGAGACCCTGTCCGCAGACAGTGTCTGAGCCGGTACGATCAATACCTCGTGATCGGGAACATCATTCCTGTACCAAACAGCCGGCAGGTTTCCTGACTCACGGGTCATCGCTTCAGGCGGCCTTCCCGACCGGAGGTCAGTGGCCGTGCCGCAGCACATTTGCCTTCCGCTCGCCGATTACAGTGACGAGATCGCACAGGAATTGCACCTGTTTCCCTTTTACCCTCTGCGCCGCGCAGCCTGCCGCAGGCAGAGGCACCGGCAGTTTTTTTATTCCATTGACCGGAATTACAGCACAGGCCGCGCCTGTTCTGCAATTTTCGTTATTATACCATGCCGTCCGCGGAAATACAATGCAAAATACGGCTGCGGGAGGGGCGCGCCGGAACGGAAAAAGGCCGGCAGCTTCGCGGTGAGCTGCCGGCGCGGGTTGGAAAGTTACTTCTTCCTGCGGGTACAGGACACGTCGAACGACGGGTTGTAGGCGTAATAGTTCTTGGAATCCAGATTTTCCTGCACATTGCGCAGAGCTTCGCCGAAGCGCTGGAAATGCACGATCTCGCGCTCGCGCAGGAACTTGATCGGGTCGCGCACATCCGGATCGTCGATCAGGCGCAGCAGGTTGTCGTAGGTCAGGCGGGCCTTCTGCTCGGCCGCCATATCCTCAAACAGGTCCGCAAGCGCGTCGCCGGTGGACTGCAGCGTCGCCGCGCTGAACGGCATACCGCTCGCCGCCTGCGGATACACGCCGGTCGTGTGGTCGACAAAATAGGCGTCGAAGCCGCTCTTTTTGATCTGCTCCGGCGTCAGATTGCGGGTCAGCTGATGGACAATCGCGCCGATCATCTCGGAATGCGCGAGCTCCTCCGTGCCGATGTCGGTCAGAATTGCCTTGCCCTGCGCGTACGGCTGCGCAAAGCGCTGGCTCAGATAGCGCGTCGCTGCGCCCAGCTCGCCGTCCGGACCGCCCAGCTGCGTGATAATCAGCTTTGCCATCGACGGGTCGGGGCGGCGGATGCGTACCGGATACATCAGTTTTTTCTCATAATCCCACATGGTTTATTTCACCTCCCACGGCCACGGCTCGTCAATCCAGTTCCATTTGTTTCCGCTGCCGGCGGTGCTCATGCGCAGCGGACCGAAATTCTTCTCATAGGTCTCCTCCGCCTGCTTCTTCTGCCTGCACATCGTGCGGAAATACTGCAGCGCGGTTTCGTCATCCGGATGACCGTCCAGATACATGCCGGCGTCAATCGCGGCGAAGTGGCGGCGGCGGATTTCCTGCATCGCCTGCTCCTTCTCAGTCACAGGGAACCGCCTCCTCTCCGATAAACGGCTTATCCAGATCCGCAAAGATCGTGCCGCGCGACAGTGCGACATCGTCTTTATAGATGTTCTGCCAGATCTGATCGGGGACAAAGCCCATCGCCAGCGCGAGCAGATTGTAATTCATGACAAAGCCCGGACCGGACTGTGGGCACTGCGGTGTGACCGCGTGCTTGGAGCCGTTCGACTTTCCCTCGGCCATAGCCTCACGCTTCCTTTCTGTAAAAGATTGAGCCTGCGCGGCTCTCACTGCCATTGTATGACATCGGGGCAATCGGGGTGAGGGCGGACGCGGCGGGAAAATTCTGCCGGATGAGGAAAAAACTGTTGACATTCCGATATCAAAGTGATATCATTAACCCATCAACAACGAGGAGGGAATTCCGATGAAAGAGAAGGTTCTCAAGCACAGAAAAAACGGCGCGGCGGCACTCGCGGCCATTCTCGCGCTGTATGCACTGGCGATTGCGGTCACCGTCTTTTCCGCAGTCCGTCTGGAAGGGAGCGGGGGCGCGTTCAGCCTGATTCTGATGGTGATCGGCATCGCGTGGCTGGCGGTCGGCTGGATTCCGCTGCTCGGCCTGAAGGTGCTTAAGCCGCAGGAGGCGCTGGTTCTGACCCTGTTCGGAAAATACATCGGCACACTCAAGGGCGAGGGCTTTTACTTTGTCAATCCGTTCTGCACCAGCGTCAATCCCGCCGCCCGGACCAAGCTCAACCAGAGCGGGGATGTCGACAGCGGCGGCTCAAAGCTCCAGATCGCACTGGACAAGAGCGGTGTCTCCCTCGAGGGAACGAATAAGAAAATTTCGCTGAAAATCATGACGCTCAACAACAGCCGCCAGAAAATCAACGACTGTCTGGGCAATCCGGTGGAAATCGGCATCGCTGTCATGTGGCGTGTCACGGACACCGCAAAGGCGGTATTCCATGTGGACAACTACAAGGAATATCTGTCGCTGCAGTGCGACAGTGCGCTGCGCGATATTGTGCGGCTGTATCCCTACGATGTCGCGCCGAACGTGGATACCACCGGCGACGGTGTGGCGGATGAGGGCAGTCTGCGCGGCTCGAGCGAGATTGTCGCCGCACGCATCCGCGATGAAATTCAGAAAAAGGTGTCCGACGCGGGACTCGAGGTGCTCGAAGCGCGCATCACCTATCTCGCCTATGCGCCGGAAATCGCAGCGGTCATGCTGCAGCGGCAGCAGGCTTCCGCCATCATTGACGCGCGCAAGATGATCGTCGACGGCGCGGTCGGCATGGTGGAAATGGCGCTCGAACGCCTGAACGAAAATCAGGTCGTGGAGCTAGACGAGGAGCGCAAGGCGGCGATGGTTTCCAATCTGCTCGTCGTCCTGTGCGGCAACCACGATACCCAGCCGATTGTAAATACGGGAAGCCTGTATTGATATGGCGGGAAAAAAGAAACAGGTGCCTCTCCGGCTGTCCGAGCAGCTGTACAACGCCATTGCCGCATGGGCGGAGGACGATTTCCGCTCGGTCAACGGGCAGATCGAATATCTGCTGACGGAATGCGTCAGACAGCGGAAAAAGAACGGAAAATATGTGTCGGAGCATCTGGATGAGCCGATTGAGCTGGACATCGAATAGGGCATCAAAACAGCCGCCGCAGCAATGTTGCTGCGGCGGCTTTCGGCTGTCAGGGGGGAGGCGCTCACTGCGTCCACGCCTGCCGCAGGACGTCGGACAGACCGTCCGTCGCGGTGAGATTGCGCGCGCTGAACACGGCGCAGCCGTCAATGCCGTCGATGCTGTGCGCGAGATCGAGCTGCCGCGCGATTTCCGCACACCCGTCGGTGCGCCACACATCGGTGTATTCCGTGCTGCCGATTTTATACGCGGCGAGACCGAGCACAAGCCGGACCTGCGTGCCCTGCACCTGCCGCGCCCACCAGCGGGCGAGCGTGTCGAAATCCGCGGCTTCGTCGCCGATTTCCCAGTAAATCTGCGGGCAGATGTAGTCAATCCAGCCGTTTTTGATCCATTTGAGCGAATCGGCATAGGACGAGGTGTAGTGCTCATAGCCGTGGGTGTCGCTGCCGCCGAAGACGTTGACGCCCTTGTTGCGCCAGATGCCGGACGGGCTGATGCCGAAGACGCACACCGGATTTTTTGCGGAGCGGTGTACGGTCTCCCCGACGGCCTGCACGAGCCGGTTGACATTTTCGCGCCGCCAGTCGTCGCGGTTTTCCCCGCCGCCGTGCGCGGCATAGGTGTCCGCGTCGTCAAAGGACGGGGAGGGATAGAAATAGTCGTCGAACTGAATGCCGTCGACGTCGTACGCTTTGACAATTTCCTCCACGCCGTCACAGATGAGCTGACGGACTTCCGGCAGGCCGGGATTGAAGTAATAGCCGCCGTCACAGCGCACCACCCAGTCGGGGTGCTGCTTGGCGGGAGAGCTGTCGGGCAGGGAGGAAAAGTCGCTTTTCGCGTGTTCCCCGGCGCAGATGCGGTAGGGATTGATCCACGCCTCCAGCTTCATGCCGCGCGCGTGCGCCTGTTCGGTCCAGCAGGCGAGCGGGTCAAAGCCGCCGTCGGGCGCCTGGCCGCAGGTTCCGGTCAGATAGCGGCTCCACGGGAACCGTTTCGAGGGATACAGCGCGTCGGCTGCCGGACGCACCTGAAAATAGATGGTGTTGATGCCCGCCGCCTGTGCCGCGTCCAGCATGTCATCACAGCGTGCGCGCAGCGTGTCCGCATCGGCGGTCGGCTCGGCAGGGTAGTCGATGGCATACGCTGTCGCAACCCAGAGGGCGCGCGTTTCCGCTGCGGCCTGCAGCGCCTTTCCGGTATCCGTCTGCTCCATCTGACTCGAACGGCGTGCCGCTTTCGGCTGCGCTTCGGGTTCGGGCAGCATGTCCTCCACCTGCTTGAGAAGCTGCGGCAGCTTCCGGACATCGGGCAGCGGCAGGGTGCCGCCGGCATACCGGACAATGCCCGCCGCGAGCGCGACAAACAGTATGGTGAGTGCGAACAGTTTTTTCATAGACAACCCTCCTGTCCTCGCTTCATCCTACGCGGGACAGGGTGCGGATTATACCGAAAGCTGCATGACATAATCGTCCATCACAAAGCCGTTTCCGATATCGGCATCCTGCGTGCGCACGGTTTCAAAGCCGGTGGCATGATATACGGCGATGCTGCCCGCGTTGCTGCGGTTTACGGTGAGATAAACGCCGGATTTTCCCATCGCGCGTGCCTGCTGCGCGACAAAGTCGATCATGCGGCGGCCGAAGCCGTGGCCGCGCGCCTGCTTTTTGAGGTACAGCTTGCTGAGAAACAGCAGCTCCTCCTCCGGATGAATGCCGATATAGCCCAGCAGCTCGCCGTCTCCGCGCACGAAATAATAGAGGTAGCCCGCGGCCAGCTGTTCGCGCATTGCCGGCGCGGACTGGAATTTCTCCACCATGTAATTGATCTGCTCCTCGGAGAGAATGACCGGAAAAAATTCATGCCAGATTTCATTCGCCAGTGCGGCGAGGGTGTCGATTTCGTCTGCGGAAACCGGCTCTATCGTCAAATTCATATGAAAACACGTCCTTTCTGATGCCTTCTCAGTGTAGCACACTTTCCCGCACAGGGCAATGCGCAACGGACGGTTTCCGGCAAAAACGCCCTTTCCTTTCCGCGGAAGATGGGGTATACTGAAAGATATTAAGAATCGTTCAGGAGGAATGAAAATATGCCCGAAATAGAAATGACAAAGGATTATGTGCTCGATATCGGGCAGATTGACGCACGCGGCATCGCGCGGCCGTCTGCAGTGGTCGACTTTATGCAGGATCTGGCCACACGGCATGCCGCCGAAATGGGGCTTTCACAGATTGTGGCGGAAAAGGGCGGTATCTTTGTGCTGTCCCGCCTGAAATACACGCTCAGCCGGCCGCTGCGCTCGTATGAGACCGTGCGGATCCGCACATGGCCGCGTCAGCTGCACGGCGCGGCGTGGTACCGCGATTATGTCTTTTGCGCGCCGGACGGCACCGAGCTGGGCGGCGCGGTCACCGTGTGGGCGATTGTCGATGTGCAGTCGCACCGCCTGCTGCGCCCGAAGGCGCTCGGCATGACCTTTGAAGATCAGATTGTGGGAAAACCGGAAACGCTGCGCGCCATCCGCGCGGAGCAGCTGACGCCGTGCTTTGACCGCGTCGTGCGGTACAGCGACATCGACGTCAACCGCCATCTGAACAACGTCAAGGCAGTGGACATTCTGTCGGACGCGTTCGGTCTGGAGGAGGACGAATCGCGGTGGGTCTCCCAGATGCAGGTGAATTATATTTCCGAGTCCACCTGCGGCACCACCCTCACGCTTGCCCGCGGACAGAATGCGGACGGCGCGCTGTGCGTCTCGGCATTTGACGGTGAAACGGAAAAGGTACAGGCGAAGGTACAGTTTTCTTCGCTTTGATATGCGATGACAGGAGAGGATTGCTATGAAAATCAGCGATATTCTGGATATCATTCTGCAGAGGTGTCAGCCGCGCCGCGTCATTTTGTACGGCGAAAAGGTTGTGGCGGGCAGCCATGACCTCAAGGCGGCGGATTTGTGCGTGATTGTGGATGACTGCGACAAGCGCACCCTGCTGCGCAGATTGTATCTCGAGGTAAATGTGCCGATTCCCGTACAGTTCCTGCTGTACACAACAGAGGAGTGGGAGGAGCTGCTGGAGGATGCCGGCAGCTACGCGTCTGCGATAGAGAGAAAGGGAACGATTTTGTATGACAAGACGCCGTAAAGGCAACGAGGACAGCCGGTATTATTACAAATGGCTGGAAAAGGCGCTCGGCGATCTGCAAAGCGCGCGCATTCTGCTGACATGGGGCGGGGACAGAATGGCCGTCGCATTCCACTGTCAGCAGGCGATTGAAAAGGCGCTCAAGGGGTATCTGCTGTTTCGCACCGGCCGGCATTTTGACGGGCACAACCTGACCTTCCTGTGCAGGCAGGCCGCGATGTGTGACGACCGGTTTGTGGAGTATCTGGACGAGAGCGCCGCGCTCAACAACTATTACATTGAAACACGCTATCCGACCGATCTTCCGTTTCAGATTACCGAGACGCAGGAGTACGCGATCCTGCACATGGCGGAGGACATGTTCCGCGTCATCCGGCAGGAGCTTTATGCGGCGGAGGAAGACCCGCACGGAACCGAGTGACAGCGCCTGCGTCAGATGCGCGCCGCATTTGCCGCGCGGCGGGAGAACCGGGATGACGATGTCGTTAAAATGTGAAATGTTCACAGAAAAAACGGGAATTCTTTTGCGTTTTCCATTTACAATGCCACATAATTTTTGTAAAATAGTATGAGAGGAAGGACGGGAAACCGTACACATATTTTTTTGCAAAAATCAGGAGGGTTCACCTATGATTATAACGATAACGCTGAATCCGGCCATCGACCGCACGCTGATTGTTGACGAACCGATCGAATTTGGCGGCGTGAACAGCGTTTCCCAGAGCTACGTCGAGGTGGGCGGACGCGGAATCAACGTATCGCGCGCCATTCGCTCGCTCGGAGGAGAGAGCATTGCGATGGGCTTCACGGGCGGCAACAACGGCCGTTCGCTCAAGGACGGACTGACCGCGCTCGGCATCATGCACGATTTCACGGATGTCGCAGGCGAGACCCGTGTCAACACACAGATTGTACATCCCGACGGCAGCCATACCGACCTCAACGAGTCAGGCGCGGAGGTCATGGACGACGATTATCTTCGGTTTATCGAAAAGCTGGAGCTGTATCTCGATCCGCAGAATCTGTTCGTGCTTTGCGGACGTGTGCCGCGCGGCATGAAGCTCAAGCAGTATCTCAAAATCATCCGCATCATCAAAAAAGCGGGCTGCCCGCTGCTCGTCGACTGCGACGGCGATACACTGAAACATGTGCTGCCGTACAAGCCGGATTTCATCAAGCCGAACACCACAGAGCTGGCAAAGCTGACCGGCAATCCGCGCACGCATGACCCGGAAGAGGCACTGGTCAGCGCGCAACCGCTGATGGAGCAGGGCGCACAGACGGTTTGTGCGTCGCTCGGCCCGAACGGTGCGATTTTCCTGTTCCCCGATGAAAAGCCGCTGTACCTCGTCGCGGAGGCGGGTCCGGCAGACAAGAGCGCCGTCGGCTCCGGCGACGCCATGGTCGGCGCCATTGCACACGCGTACAATCAGGGCATGTCCAATGAGGAGCTGGCAAAGTTTGCCGTTGCGATGGGCACGGCATCCGCAAAGCTGCCCGGCACGCAGATGGCGACTATGAAGCAGGCCTATGAGGTCTATGAGACCATCAAGGTCTACACGATGTAAGTTCCAAAACAGACGAAAAAACAGCGAAACGGCTGGCGTTCAGTCCGCTTCGCTGTTCTTTTTTTGCCCAAAAATCGGGTACAAAAGCCCCCGAAGGCTCAGCGCCTGCCCGGGGTGCCGGGCTTTTTCCGCAGAAACAGCACGCGAAAGGCGACGCCGCAGCCGCTGAGCACGACAAACAGATAAAAGCCGACGCCGCGGCTGAGGAGCATCGCGTCGTGCAGCGCGCCGCGCGGAAACAGACCGCGAAACAGCAGCAGAAAAGCGCCTTCGCTTGCGCCGACGGCGCCGGGCAGCGGCAGGGCGGAGACGGTCACATGCACAATCGCCTGCGTCGCAAAGATCGCCCAGAATCCGCGCGGCGGAAGGCCGAGAGACAGAGAAATCCAGCACGGAACGCTGTAAAAGGCGGCAATCTGCACGACGGTCACGGCAAGCATGCGGCAGACGGTGCCTTTGCTGCGCCGCAGCGTGACGGCGCTCTGCTGATACAGTGCGAGCTGCTCCTGCAGGCTGTGCGAAATTGCCTCTGCTTTTTTGATGTGCAGGGCGCGCAGCAGGCGGCTGAGCCCGCCGAGCAGTGCGGCGGACAGACGGCGCGAAAACACCGCGGTCAGAGTAACCGCGAGCAGCAGGACATTGACACCCGCGCCGGCCGCGAAGAAATAGCGGAAATTGCCGACTTCGCGATTCAGCCGCATCAATTGGGTACAGAATCCGGCAGCGGCAAAGCTGACCGTCACAAACTGAAAGCAGGAAAACTGTGTGAGCAGGGCGAGCGTGCCGCAGGAGGGGGGAATCCCGTCGCGGTACATCGCGTACAGCTGCATGGGCTGGCCGCCGCTGGCGGACGGTGTGATCGAGCTGAAAAAATAGCCGGTGAGCGCATAGCTGACCGCCTGCGGCGCGGTGCAGGAGCAGCCGAACAGATGCAGACAGCGCCGCAGGTTGCACGCCTCGCACAGCAGAAAAATACACATACAGCCGATGGCGGGCAGCAGGAAAACCGCCCGTGCGCCGCGCAGGACGGAAAACAGCTCGGACAAATCCTGCCCGCGCAGCAGAAGATACAGGGTCAGGGCGACCAGCGCGGCAAACACGGCCGCGTGAAACACAAGTTGTCTGGGGGAAAGTGCAGATTTATTCATTCATTCAATCGTACAAAAAATGTAGGGAAATTGGAAAAATATGAAAAAAGGGGGGCAATTACGCGAGATCGACGATATAGCTGACGATGACGCCGTCACCGACGGCATCGCGCACGGCCTGCGCGCCCGATGTACCGAATGCGCCGCACAGCTCGATTTTCTGCACCTCGCCCGCATCGGCGAGCTGCTTTGCCTGTGCACAGGCGGCATCGAGGTCCTTCACGCCGATCATGATGCTTTTGCAGAGGGGGGATTCCAGCTCCGTGCGGTGCACGGCGCTGTCATAGTCGGGGCACATGACGAGAAAAACAAAACGAAACTGCTTCATCAAAAACAACCTCCTGTCCTTGGATGGGTATAGTATACCATAAAAGGTGCGGATTGCGGCGATTCCGGCAAAAAATGCGGCGAAAAATAAAAAAACATCCGGCGGCAGGCTGCCGCCGGATGCGATGTGTGTCTGTTTGAATGAGACAGGGAAATTACTGCTCGCCGCCGTACATCTTCTGGAGATCCAGCAGGTGCTGATAGCGTGCCATGGAAACGTCCTCGGACTTTGCGAACAGGCTCTTGGCGCGCTCCGGGAACGAACGGGTCAGAGCGGAGAAGCGAGCCTCGCCCATGATGAAGTCCTGATAGCCGCCGGCCGGAGCCTTGCTCTCGAGGATGAACGGGTTCTTGCCCTCTGCCTTGAGCTGCGGGTTGAAGCGGAACAGGTTCCAGTAACCGCAGTCGACAGCCTTCTTCATTTCCTTCTGGCAGTTGACCATGCCGCCCTTGATGGAGTGCATCTCGCACGGCGCATAGCCGATGATCAGGGACGGTCCCGGATAAGCCTCGGCCTCCGCAATCGCCTTCAGGGTCTGCTGCGGATTTGCACCCATAGCGACCTGTGCGACGTAGATGTAGCCGTAGGACATTGCGATCTCAGCAAGGGACTTCTTCTGGATTGCCTTGCCGGCTGCTGCGAACTGAGCGACAGCGCCGATCTGGGTAGCCTTGGAAGCCTGACCGCCGGTGTTGGAGTAAACCTCGGTGTCGAATACCATGACGTTGACGTCCTGACCGGAAGCGAGGACATGGTCCAGGCCGCCGAAGCCGATGTCGTAAGCCCAGCCGTCGCCGCCGAAGATCCAGATGGACTTCTTCGCGAGGTATTCCTTGTTTTCGAGAACGTCAGCCATCAGCGGGCAGCCGCAGGAGGCAGCCTTCTCGATTTCGGCGATCAGAGCCTTCGCCGGAGCTGCGTTGTCAGCGCCGTTGTCCTTGGTGGACAGATATGCCTCAGCGGCAGCCTTCAGCTCAGCGGAAGCGCGCTCGTCAGCGGCGATCTGCTCAACGTCGGAAATCAGACGGTCGCGGATTGCCTTCTGGCCGTAGAACATGCCGAGGCCGTGCTCTGCGTTGTCCTCGAACAGGGAGTTTGCCCATGCCGGACCGCGGCCTTCCTTGGTTACGGTGTACGGAGAGGTAGCAGCCGGGCCGCCCCAGATGGAGGAACAACCGGTTGCGTTGGAGATGTACATTCTGTCGCCGCAGACCTGGGTAATCAGGCGGGCGTAGGAAGTCTCTGCACAGCCTGCGCAGGAACCGGAGAACTCAAGCAGCGGCTGCTTGAACTGGGAGCCCTTGACCGTCTTGATGTCTTCCATCTCCGGCTTCGGAGCAACCTTGGTGACCATGTAGTCGAATACTTCTGCCTGTGCAGCTTCCTCGTGCTGCGGAACCATGGTCAGAGCCTTGGTCGGGCAGACGCCGATGCAGACGCCGCAGCCCATGCAGTCGAGCGGGGAAACGGACATGGTGAAGGTGTAAACGTCCTTGCCCTTGCCGGCCTTGATCGGAGCGTGCTTGGTTGCAGCCGGAGCGGCAGCCAGCTCTTCTGCGGTCAGAGCGAACGGACGGATGGTGGCATGCGGGCAGACGTAAGCGCACTGGTTGCACTGTACGCACTTTTCAGCATCCCAGGACGGAACGGTGACGGCTACGCCGCGCTTCTCGTAAGCGGATGCGCCGTGCTGATAGGTGCCGTCGACATAGTCGCTGAATGCGGATACCGGCAGGGAATCGCCATCCATGCGGCCGATCGGATCGAGCAGCTCGGTAACCATCTTGACGGTTGCCGGACGGCCTTCCGGAGCCGGAGCCGGAGCAGCGTCCTTGGCATCAGCCCAGTCAGCCGGTACGTCGATCTTGACGTAAGCGGAAGCGCCGAGCTCGATGGCCTTGTGGTTCATATCGACGATATCCTGGCCCTTCTTCAGGTAGGAATGGGTTGCAGCGTCCTTCATCAGCTGAATCGCGGTCTCTTCCGGCATAACCTTTGCCAGGGAGAAGAATGCGGACTGCAGGATGGTGTTGGTGCGCTTGCCCATGCCGATCTGGATTGCCAGATCGATTGCGTTGATGGTATACAGCTGAATGTTGTTCTTCGCGATGTAGCGCTTTGCCTCAGCCGGCATGTACTCGTTCAGCTCTTCCGGTGTCCACTGGCAGTTGATGAGGAAGACACCGCCCGGCTTTACGTCGTTGACCATCTTGTAGCCCTTGACAACGTAGGACGGGTTGTGGCAGGCGACGAAATCTGCCTTGTTGATGTAGTAAGGCGACTTGATCGGCTTCTCACCGAAACGCAGGTGCGATACGGTTACGCCGCCGGTCTTCTTGGAATCGTACTGGAAGTAAGCCTGTACGTAGTTGTCGGTGTTGTCGCCGATGATCTTGATGGAGTTCTTGTTTGCACCGACTGTGCCGTCGCCGCCGAGACCCCAGAACTTGCACTCGATGGTGCCTTCCGCCGCGGTGTTCGGGGACGGCTTTTCGTCGAGGGACAGGTGGGTGACGTCGTCGGAGATGCCGATGGTGAACTGCTTCTTCGGCTCATCCTTCGCCAGCTCTTCGTAAACTGCGAATACGCTTGACGGAGGCGTGTCCTTGGAGCCCAGACCATAGCGGCCGCCGCAGGTGTACGCCTGAACGCCGGCCTTTGCCAGAGCAAAGACAACGTCCTGGTAGAGCGGCTCGCCCTGGGAGCCCGGCTCCTTGGTGCGGTCGAGAACCGCGATCTTCTTTGCGGTTGCCGGAATTGCAGCGACCAGCTTGTCAGCGCAGAACGGACGGAACAGGCGAACCTTGACCAGGCCGACCTTCTCGCCCTGTGCGGTCAGGTAATCAATGACTTCTTCAGCAACGTCGCAGATGGAGCCCATTGCGATGATAACGCGGTCGGCATCCGGTGCGCCGTAGTAGTTGAACAGCTGATAATCGGTGCCCAGCTTCTCGTTGACCTTGCCCATGTACTTCTCTACGATTGCCGGAATTGCCTCGTAGTAGCTGTTGCATGCCTCGCGGTGCTGGAAGAAAACGTCGCCGTTTTCGTGCGAGCCGCGCATAACCGGGCGCTCCGGATTGAGGGCGCGCTTGCGGAATGCAGCGACTGCATCCATATCGACCATATCGGCCAGATCTTCGTAGTCCCAGACCTGAATCTTCTGGATCTCGTGGGAGGTGCGGAAGCCGTCAAAGAAGTTGATGAACGGTACGCGGCCCTCGATGGTTGCACAGTGTGCAACGGCGGACAGGTCCATGACCTCCTGCGGGTTGGTTTCACACAGCATAGCGAAACCGGTCTGACGACATGCCATGACGTCGGAGTGATCGCCAAAGATGTTCAGTGCATGTGTCGCAACGGTACGTGCGGAAACATGGAAAACACAGGGGAGCAGCTCGCCTGCGATTTTGTACATGTTCGGGATCATCAGCAGAAGACCCTGCGATGCAGTGTAGGTGGTGGTGAGAGCACCGGCCGCCAGAGAACCGTGAACGGTGCCGGCAGCGCCTGCCTCGGATTCCATCTCGACAACCTTTACGGTCGTGCCGAAGATGTTCTTTCTGCCGGCAGCTGCCCACTGGTCAACGTTGTCGGCCATCGGGCTGGACGGCGTGATCGGGTAAATACCGGCTACTTCTGTAAACGCATAGGATACGTGAGCAGCGGCGGTATTGCCGTCCATGGATTTCATTTTTCTTGCCATGATTCTATTGTTCCTCCTATATAATTTTTTGTGTGAAACCGCGATGCGGGGCTGACAGAAAACCGCACGCGGCTGTGTTTGCTTCGGGACAGCGGGACAGATGCCGGCTGTGGCGAAACAAAGGGGGATTAGGAGGGGAGTTGCCCCTGCAACTCCCTTCAGCCGTATCCATTTTATCAAAAATTATTTCACCTGTAAACACAAAACCGAAATTATTTACGCAAAAGACACAAAACTCACGGCGAAAATGTCAAAAAGATCATTCATAGTGCCATAGTGGTAACTTTTTGGCACTTTTTGTGAAAAAAATGACGAGCCGGGCGGCCGGTATTTGCCATTGCGGTATCCTTGGTGTAAAATGAAAAGGAAAAATCAGGCCGCGGGCCGCGGGGGGAGACAGAGAACGATGATCGGGACGGTATGTTCAGCGGGAATTTACGGAATAGAGGGGTATGTGGTGACGGTGGAGTGCGGCGTTTCCAACGGGCTGCCGTCATTTGAAATTGTCGGACTGCCGGGCGCGGCGGTGCGCGAGTCGAAAAACCGCGTGCTGACCGCGGCGCGCAGCATGGGGATTTCCGTGCCGCCGTGCTGCAAAACCGTCAACCTCGCCCCGGCGGATATCCGAAAGGAGGGCGCGGTGTATGACCTGCCGATTTTCCTCGGCCTGCTCGCGGCGCTCGGGCGCATTCAGCCGGTTCGGGAGGACCAGGTGTTTATCGGGGAAATCAGCCTGAACGGACAGCTCCGTCCGGTCAAGGGCGCGCTGTCCATGGCGATGGCGGCGCGCGGCGCGGGCAAGCGCTGCCTGTTCGTGCCGGCGGAAAACGCCGAGGAGGCATCGCTCGCCGGCGGGCTGACCATCTATGCCGTGGATCATATCGGACAGATTCTCGAGCATCTGTCGGGCAGACAGCAGCTGGAAGCGTACATTCCGCAGCCGCGCGCGCAGACGGACGCGGATGACGGGCTCGATTTCAGCGATGTCATGGGGCAGGAAAATGTCAAGCGCGCGATGGAAATCGCGGCGGCGGGCGGACACAATATGCTCATGTGCGGCACGCCCGGCTCCGGAAAGAGCATGATGACCAAACGCATCGGGACGATTCTGCCGCCGATGACGCAGGAGGAAAAGCTGGATGTGGTGCGCATTTATTCGGTCATCGGAGAGGGCGCGGCGGCAGCGCGCAGGAGCACCCGTCCGGTTCGCGCGCCGCATCACACGACGAGCGCCGCGGGCATTGCGGGCGGCGGACAGGGCATGCCGCGGCCGGGCGAGCTGAGCCTCGCGCACAACGGCGTGCTGTTTCTCGACGAGCTGCCCGAGTTTCGCAAGGACGCGCTGGAGGTGCTCCGTCAGCCGCTGGAGGACGGCGTCGTGTCCCTCGTGCGCACGGCGGGGCGCGTGACCTATCCGGCGCGCTTTATGCTGATCTGCGCGATGAATCCGTGCCGATGCGGATGGTACGGGCATCCGTCCGGCCGCTGCCGGTGCACGCCGCGCGAGGTGCGCGAATACCGCAGGAAAATTTCCGGCCCGCTTCTCGACCGCATCGACATCCAGATGGATGTGCGTCCGGTTCCGCTGCGGGAGCTTTCCGACCGCAAACCCGCCGAGCGCTCGGCGGACATCCGGGCGCGCGTGGTGGCGGCGCGGGAGCGGCAGCTTGCGCGTTACCGCGGAACCGGCGTGACCTGCAATGCGGACATGACGCCGGCACAGCTCGCGCAGTTCTGCCGGCCGGATGAGGCGGGCAAAAACCTGCTCAATTCCGCCTTTGAGCGGCTGGGCATGACCGCGCGCAGCTATGACCGCGTTTTGCGGCTCGCGCGGACGATTGCCGACCTTGCCGGAGCGGACACCATCTCCGCCGCGCACATCGCGGAGGCGATTCAGTACCGGTTCCGCTGACAGACGAAAAAACGGACAGACAAAGCCCCATGCCGGATACAGCGCCGCGGCATGGGGCAGATTTTTTGGGAAAGTTCCCGACAGATTGCGGGACTCTGTGGAATAATTGTGCATAATTCTGTGGAAATGTGCAAAAACCGGCAAATCGCGCGGGAAAAGGACGGCGTTATTCGTCCAGATCGCGCCCGTCGAGCGCGGCAAGCGCGTATTCCAGCGCGAGGGTGAGCTTCGCGCAGCTTTTTTCGTCCTGATTGTTCGCCTCGATGCGCGTGCGGAAATCGCGCGTCACCGTGCCGCGCAGACCGTCCTCCGCCTGATAGCGGTAGAGATCCTGCATCGCGGACGATTCGTCGATCACCTGCGCGTGGAAAAACGAATGGCGCAGCGAGCGCGACAGGGCGGCGAGATTCGGCTCATACATCCGCGTGCCCGTCAGGCGGACGGTGAAGCAGGTACGCGTCGGATTCGCGGGCAGCAGCGGCAGCATCGCCTCGGCGAGCATTTTGTCGTTGTACAGGCCGGCCATCGGGAGCGAGAGCTCGGCAAATTCGACGGCCTCCGACGGGCGCAGGGTGAGCGAGACATCGCCTTTTTCGATGCTGCCGGTAAGGAAGCCCTTGACGCCGAGCTCGTCGGACGAGGTGGCGGAGAAGCAGCCCGGGCAGCTGAGCGCGGTCTGTCCGATGCGGAACACGCCGCTGAAGCGGTGGTTGTGGCCGAGGGCGATGTAGTCGAAGCGGCTGCCGATGACGGCGCTTTCGGAAATCGAATTGTAGCCGCCGGTGCCGCCGAGCTCGCCGTGCATCAGGCAGATGTTGATTTTGGACGGGTCGAGCGGCGCCTCCAGCGAAATGACCGCCTTGTTGTCCTGAAAGGCGGCGCCCCAGATGACCGTCTGTCCGTCGCCGAGCGCGGCCGGCGTCAGCACGCGGTCGGTGAACACATGCAGATTGCCGGGCAGCGGCTGCGTGGCATACGGGCTGCCGGCGTGATAATAGTCGTGGTTGCCCGGAGAGAGGAAAATCGGACACGGGCACTTGGCGAGCACCGCAAAGACCGCAGAGGAAATCTGCGGGCGGACCTCCGGCGTGTCGAACAGGTCGCCGGCAATGAGAACCGCGTCCGCCGCGGACGATGCGGCATAGGAAATCAGCTCCTGCAGCGCGGAGAGCTGCAGGCTGACCGCCTCCGCTGCGCGGTCGGACGGGAGAAAATCAAATTTTGCGCCGATATGAAAATCAGCGGCATGAATGATATTGGGCATCGGAACGAACCTCCTCCGAAACAATCAGATCCAAGGT
>OCVV012890476.1_pt1 | contig 19206 bp, 17 predicted proteins | sample 1539721 | NCBI WGS metagenome assembly OCVV01 (sample SAMN02144230, study PRJEB22623) | gut metagenome | biome: sheep rumen | host: Ovis aries | place: New Zealand
GATTGGCTCGCCCATGAGTGTGAAGGCCACGGGCCTTGATGCCAACGAAGCGTTCTTCCTCGGCGATGAACCTGACCCCACCAGTGGCGACGGCGACCCCAAGAGCGGCAACGCCTGGGAGGAGGCTTGGTGATAACACTTTCACAATCTCAAAAAAACGGTCTGAGTCACAGTGACTCAGACCGTTTTTTGAGGGGTGACGAAAGGTCGCTGGAAATGTTACAGAGTGTTAATGATGGGGGAAGTTAGAAGAAATATGCGTAACTTTGTGGCGAAAATAGACAATGAATTTTTGACCGTATGACAGAAAAAAGAAGGATGACAGCCTCGTGCGCTGCAGGTTCGCACGGGAAACGATTGTTTTATCTCGGATGTGTTGCACTCTGTCTGCTGTGTTCCAGCCTCCAGATGCGGGCTCAGCAGACGGCTGTGAAGGCTGTGGCCGATGGACACTGGATGGGTGCGAAGGAACAACTGGAACGATGGATGGCTGAGCCGGGCAGCGGACGAAGAGGCGGCGACGGAGAGAACGGGCTGAGGACGGAGCAGGCTGAGGCCCTGATGCTGGTGTGTGACTATGTGCTGGATGCGAAGGGTGTGGCCGACCGCATGGGCGAATGGACGGGGGAGCATCCGCTCTCGCCGTGGGCTGATGTGCTGAGGGTGTTGAGGCGGAACCGACTGCTGAAGGAGGGACGCGCGGAGGAGGCGCTAGACTTGTTCATGGAGGATGAGGCAAGGGGCTTCAGGGCGAATGTTCCGCTGCCTTATCCGCTAGAGAGTCTGACGGACGAGATGAGCAGTTGCAACGAGGTACTCTACAGGCTGGCCGGCGAACGCCTCTACGAGACTGGTCGCCACGAGGCTGCTGTGGGCTATCTGGAGATGGGCGAGAAGACACGCACGTCGCGGTATAAACTGGGCATGTGCTACTACAGGATGGGCATGATGGAGAAGGCGAAGGTGGCCTTGAAAGAGTCGGCTGAGGGCGCGACGGACGAGATGGCCCAGAGCGCATGGCTGCATGTGGGGCTGTCGGCTCTGCTGTCGGCTCGTGGGCAGGAGGGAGTGCGCACGGCGATGATGGAGGAGGCGCAAGAAGCGTTTCGGGCGGCAGCGGCCATGACGGCCAGTGCGACCCTGCGCGAGCAAGCCCTCTACAACTATGCGCTGACGCTGCACGAGCAGAACGCACCCGGGACGGTGGCGGCGATGGAGCAGTTTCTGAAGGATTTTCCTGCCTCGGGTCGGGCTACGGCGGTGTCGCAGTGTCTGACGGAGGTGTATATGACGAAGAAGGACTATGGAAAGGCTTTGTCAGCCATCAGCAGGGTGCAGTCGCCCGATGCGGAGACGCAGGGCGAGAAGCAGAAGGTGCTCTATCGGCTGGCGGTGCAGGAACTGAACCGAGGGGCGGTGCAGCAGGCTCTGACCTATGCGGCTCAGGCGGTGGCACTGGGCAACAAGGATGCGGAGACTTATGCTGAGTCGTACTACATTCTGGGCGACTGCCACTACAGGCTCGGTAACTACCAGCAGGCGGAGAACGACCTGACCACGGCTCTGAACCTGGGCATGCAGACGGCCAGGGGTGGGCTGAACAATGACGGCTATGCACGATACACGCTGGGGTATGCGCTGATGAAGCAGCAGAAGTATCATGGGGCCATCGTACACTTCAAGCGCACAACTGAAACGGCGGAGATGGGGCAGGCCATGAGGGCTGATGCCTGGAACCGACTGGGCGACTGCCATCTGAACATGCGCGACTATGACGAGGCGGTGGCCTGCTATGCCAAGGCGAAGGAGACCGACCACGCGCTGGGCGACTATGCCATGCTGCAGCAGGCTTACATTGAGGGGCTGAAGGGCAACTATGCGAAGAAGGTGGAGATGATTGGGCAGATGCAGGCGGAGTATCCCGCTTCGGGCCAAGGGGCTAAGGCTCTGTTTGAGCAGGGCCGTGCCTATGTGCTGATGGGGCAGGAGGACGAGGCGGCTGCTGTGTTCAGCACGATAGCCATGCGCTATCCAGGCCACGAGTATGCGAAGAAGGCGAGTGAGGAACTGGCCAACATGGCGCAGAACATCGCCATGCGCGACTCGATTGCGGCTGCACAAGACTCCATTGCCACCGAGGCTGCCAAGGCTCCTGTGGTGGCGGCACAGCAACTCTTCGACGCAGGGCAGCACCAGCAGGCTGAGCAGGTGCTGAACAAGGCGATAGACGAAGGCATCGGCAAGCCCTACTGGCTGGCACGGGCTTTCGTGCTGCTGAGCGACATCTACAAGGCTGAAGGCCGAACGGTGGAGGCACGGCAGACGCTGGAGTCGCTGAAGGCGAACTATAAGGAGGACGATGACATAGGGAAGATGATTGAGGAGAGGATGAAAGAATGAAGGTATTTAGAAATCAGAAAATGACGGATATGAAACTTAGATTTTGCACTTTTCAAGTACGCATGAAAAAGATAGTTCTCACTTTGGGAGGGTCACTTTTCATTTCGCTGACTGCCTCGGCGCAGTTGGACAACACGGTGGAGGTGACGAACGAGGTGAGACCTGTGGCTACCGACGCAAAGAAGGTGGAGGTGAAGACCCAGCCCGTGGAGGTGAAGGCGAAGCACTACTCGATGCAGTATGCCACGGAGGAGCCGACGCTGAAGGCTTATGCTGCCGAGTCGCTGGGCGACTATGAGACGGAGGAAGTGTGGAAGGGCCGGAAGAAGGGTTATGTGCATCTGGCTGGCGGCAGTCACGGCAACGTGGACGGGCTGGTGGCCTATCAGTTTGACCTGACGGAACAGGATGCGCTGACTGCCAACCTGGGGCTGAAGGGCTTCTATGGCAAGACGAAGGAGAACAGTTACTTTGGATTGGAGAACTGGAAGAGCCGCGACTATCGGAACTGGGCGGCACTGAAGTATCGGCACCGCATGGAGAACGGTGTGGAGGTGTTTGCCAAGGGAAATTATGAGAACCGCCTGTTCAACTACATGGACACGGAGGGCATCGCGACGGACAAGCAACACAACGTGCTGGCTGGTGCAAGGGTGGGCATCACGCCGTGGCAGATAGGGCGGCTGACGTTCGATGCTGAGGCGGGGATTGACTTCTTCAATCAGGAGAGAGCAACCATGATGGAGAAGAAACTGGGCGAGACGGTGTTGCGCCTGAACGGACAGGCCAACTACCAGATAGCCGACAAGCACAGTGTGGGACTGGGCTTGGGAGCGTATGGCTCTTCGTACAGCGGCAAGGAACTGAAGGGGGTGACGAATCTGAGGGTCACACCACATTATCTATATAGCAGCGACCCGCTGGAGGTGCAACTGGGCTTGTTTGTGAGCACGGAGGGAAATGTGGCCCCCGATGTGGCACTGACCTACCATGCGACGGAGAAGAGCGATGCCTACGTGGCGGCACGGGGCTATGAGGTGGATAATGACTTCCGTCGGCTGACGGGCATCAACTCTTACTTTGGGCTGTTTGTTCCTGCTGACATGACTAAACTGAAGATGGTGCCTTCGTTCCATCAGATAGATGTGTGTGTGGGCTATCGCTTCAAGGAGTTCCACGGCTTTTCGGGCAACGTGAACTTCGGTTTCGACAAGACGAAGAAGGAGGCGAACATATACTGGACTGCCGACATTGTGAACGGACTGGAGTATCCGCTGATAGAACTGACGCCCGACAAGAACTTCTACATCAATGCAGACTTCACATACGCCTACGAGGATGTGGTGAAGGTGGATGCAAGGAACACACTCAACTTCAAGAGTTCGAAGGAGGACGGCTCCTGGCTGGAGGACTCCTACACGGTGCCTTCTTACGCGATGGACTGGAAGGTGGACTTCAAGGTGCTGAAGGGACTGCACGTGGGACTGGACATGCTGCTGGAATGCTACACCAGACCGGAAATGGAGGAAGACTTTGCCTACAAGCGTCCGAACACCATGAATGTGGGGGCAAGTGTGCGCTACTCGCTGCCCATCGACCTCCCCCTGACAGTCTTTGTGAAGGGCGACAACCTCTTGGACAAGAGGCAGGACCGCTACCTCTCCTACCGCAGCATCGGGGCCAACTTCCTGGCAGGATTTTCCATGAGTTTTTAGGGGCTTGGCCAGAAAAAGACTGAAAAATTTGGCAGAGTGAGATGAAATTCCTAACTTTGCATCGGAAAATAGCGCATGAAGGGTTCCGACATCAAGAAGGTGTCGGGATTCTTTTGCTTTCGTCCAGCCCGACAGCCCTCCTGCTGGAGCAACTGTCTTGCGAAGTGTGCTACGAAGCGCTAAACTCCTGACAAGCAACTGAAATAATCAATAGTAAAATCATCGTAAATCGTAAATTACCATGGCTTATATGTCACAAGAGGGCTACGACAAACTTCGTGCCCAAATCAAACAACTGGAAGAGGTGGAACGCCCTGAGGTCATTCGCCAGATAGCCGAGGCCCGCGAGAAGGGCGACCTCTCGGAAAATGCAGAATATGACGCTGCCAAAGAGGCGCAAGGAAAACTGGAAACCAGAATTGCTGAACTGAAGGCTACGCTGGCTGCCGCCAAAATCCTCGACCCCTCGAAACTGACCAAGACTGACGAGGTGCAGATTCTCTCGAAGGTGGAACTGAAGAACGTGGACAACGGCATGAAACTCACCTACACCATCGTGAGCGAAGGTGAAGCCAACCTGCGCGAGAACAAAATCTCCATCAAAACCCCCATTGCACAGGGTCTGCTGGGCAAGAAGGTGGGCGACGTGGCCGAGGTGACAGTGCCACGTGGCGTGATGAAGTTTGAAATCATGAACATCAGTTTCGGATAAGGTAAGAACTAAAACTGAAAACTAAAAGCCTAAGTCTCTGCTTGGTAGAAACAGTTGCTGCTTGGTAGAAATAGTAAAAACAGACCTTTAGTTTTTAGTCTTTAACTATTAGTTTAACATGAGTATCTTCAGCAAAATTGCAGCAGGAGAAATTCCCTCCTACAAATGTGCCGAGAACGAGGAGTTCTACGCCTTTCTCGACATCAACCCATTGGTGAAAGGCCACACACTGGTCATTCCGCGCCGAGAGGTCGATTACATCTTCGACATGGAAGACGACGAACTGGCACGCTTTGAGGTGTTTGCCAAGAAAGTGGCCGTGGCCATCAAACGGGCCTTCCCCTGCGTGAAGGTGGGACAGGCTGTGCTGGGCCTTGAAGTGCCCCATGCCCACATCCACCTCGTGCCCATGCAGAGCGAGAAGGACATGAACTTCAGCAATCCCAAGTTGAGCCTTTCGAAAGAAGAGATGCAAGAGGCGGCCGACAAGATTTGGACTGAATTTGTGAAGGAATGACCTATCGGGATGCAGAACTTGGAGTGGTAACGGTGACCGTCAACCCCAGAGCGCGTAGCATCATTATGCGCCCCGAGGTTGACGGTCTTCGTGTTACTGCCTTCTGGGGAGCCTCGCTGGCTTTTGTCAGAAGCACCATCGACAAGTTCCGCCCGTCGCTCCTGGCCAAGCAGACGGATCTGAAGGCACGGCCACAGTTGACGACCGAAGATGTGGAGAAGATGCGCCGTGAGGCCAAGGCACACTTGCCGCGCCGTGTGGACGAACTGGCCCACATGTACGGATTCCACTACGCAGGACTGACCATCCGCGATGCCAAGACCCGTTGGGGTTCCTGCTCCTCACGCAACACGATTAGCCTCTCGCTCTATCTCATGCAAGTGCCTGAACACCTGCAAGACTACGTCATCCTTCACGAACTCTGCCACACCGTCCACCACGACCATTCGCCCCGCTTCTGGGCTCTGATGGACACGGTGACCGACGGAAAGGCACATGCCCTGCGGACAGAACTGCACAACTACCACACCGCTTGAGTTCGACCCTAACCCTAACATTAACCCTGACTCCTCTTTCCCCCTTGGGGAGTTGGAGAGGGCTTCATAAAATAGTAAATGGTAAATGATTAAATTGTAAATATAATTGTGCTGACTCAACAAGAATGTGATTTCCTTCACTCCCGCATGCAAGGCACCATCATCGAAGCCTTAGGCATCCGTTTCCTCCCCACCGACGACGACTGTGCGGTGGCTGAAATGCCCATTTCTCCCTCCACACGCCAATACTTAGGCATCCTCCACGGAGGGGCCTCCCTCACGCTGGCCGAGACCATAGCGGGAGTGGGCTCGCTCCATCTGACCCGCTACGACGAATCCCTTGCCGTATGTGGCACAGAGGTCAATGCCAGCCACGTGGCCATGTCGGCCACCGAAGGCAAGGTGTTCGGCAAGGCGCGGCTTGTCCATGCCGGCAAAAGCACCCATGTGTGGAACGTCGATATCGTGGGCGAAGACGGCACCATCATCTCGGCTGAAAGGGTGACGAACCGCATCATTCGCCGCAAGTAAAGCATTCTTATCTCAACTATTTCTGTTACCTCAATGCGACATCTGCTGCACATATTTCTTTTGTTGCTGACGGCTTTCTTTGGCATCTCATGCCAAGACATGCCCACACCCTACGAGTTGGCCCGATGGAAGGGACAACAGCCGTTCTTTGGGCAGCAACCAAGGCAGGAGGTGCTCGTACAGAAGGGAAGTGGCAGAGATGACTTGTCAAGAACGGACGGCGGCATCCGCTTCCGCGAGGGTACGCTCACAGAAGCACCTTCGCTCTGTCGCACTCTCTGCCCGGCAGAAGAGCGGGCACAGACACGTTCGGGAGAGCGCACATCTCCCACTTTCCGTGGTGGAGGCAAGGCTTTTGTGGCTTGCCATACACCGCGTTCTTCCATTCATCAAGTCTTTGGCGGATTCGTGCAGCGAACCACTGTGCCCATCCGCTCCTTTGCCTCACACGTCGCTCTTTTCTATGTGTTGAGGCACATCATCCGTTAGCGTTTTTCTCCCTCTTTTTCTCCTTGACAGGCAAGACAACCCACGCTCTCTCATGCGTGAGGATGTCCTGCCCATCGTGTCGTGTCCTCTTCTTTTTCCTCCTCTCTTCATTCAAAAAACGCTAACAAAACAAAATTATGGCAAGTCTTAAAAACATGGAGATGGCCTCTGTCGTGGCCTCTCATCCCCACATTTTCGTCAAGCATGGCTTCTTGGGCCTTTACAGCAAAGTCTATTACCGCCCCACCCTCGCCGAGGTGGATTGCATCCGCAACTACTACACCGTCTCGTCGGGCAACGCCATCCATCAGTTCCTGCTGAAATTCCAGAACGACCCATCCTGTGCCGAACACACCCACCTCAAACTGGATTTCGACCCCAACGGCAACTACTGCATGGAGTTGTGTGTGGCTCGCGACGGCAGTTTCTGCGCTGTCCAACTCTTCCGCTACGGCGAGTTAGAGTATGTGCCAGTCACCGAAGTGAAAATTTACGAAGGGCGCGAGGCCGAACTGCTGTCAAGCGTATTGCGCCCCCAGCATAAAGTGGCATCATGATGTTCTCCTCTTTTTCCGAAAACACAGAAATGATGTTGAGAAATCTTCATGAAAAAAAGCGATTCCTCATAGGGATTTCGCTATTCTGCTGCGGCTTTCTGCTGATGTTTGTGCCTCAGTTGTTTCATCTTCAGAGTCACCACACCGCCCATCATGCCATCATCCTCTGATGCGGCACACACTGCTGCACAAAAAAGGGGGCATCTCATCGCGAGATGCCCCTTTTTTCGTACCCGAAGTACGAAAGTTGGTTTTTTAGAGAATTGGGCCTTGCCCTTTTCTGTTGCCCAGGAGGGATGATGGTGTTCCTCTTTGGGCGGAAGGCGGTGGGCTTCACAGCGGCACCTTCAATAGGTTTTTGGGTTTAGTTAAGCATTAATTGTTTATATTACAAGTAAAAGCAAAAGTTCTTTTTTGTGAGGTCATCAGGTCGCTGCGCCACCTAAAAACCTTGTCATTGTATCTCATCCTTGGCGGTGGTCACGCTGATGATGGAGTCGTTGGTGGCCTTGGTTTCGGCCTGGCTCACATCTTTCACGCGGATGGCTTGCTGCACGTTGCCCGACTTGATGTAGGGGTCGATGGCCACCACATCGGCCTTTTCCTCGGCTTCTTGCTCGCCGATGGCATGCTCGGTGGCGCGTCCGATGGTGAGTGCCATGGCCACGACTGCCGCTGCCTTGAAGAAGGGGGTGAACTGCCGGGTGGCCAGTTTGACGATGTGTGGCTTCTGGGGCTGTTCCGCTTTGGGGTCAGCGGCCTCCACGAGTGCCAACACGCGCTGGTCAAAGTCCTCGCCCAAGGTCTCTTCTTTGGCCGATGCCTCATACTGAAAGAGGTCGGCATATTGAGCCAAATGGCCTGGTACATCCTCTTGCGAGAAGAACGAACGCAGGATTTGCTCCTCCTGCAGCGTGGTGGTGCAGGCGAAGTAACTTTCCAGCAGTTGTTCTATGTACTTGTAGTCCATTGTTAGAGAATTGATAATTGACAATTTCTTTGGGGGCGAGGTGGCCTCGTTTGGGGCCTCTCTATTATAGATGACGGATGAGGGCCAGAAAAGTTACAAGAAAAGTGATTTTTTTTGCAAAATTTTTTCTTTCACGGTACTTCTGGCACGGAAGAGGGTTACTTTTACGTCTGATTCTGTGATGCTTAACGTTTCCGCTATCTCTTTGTAGTTTTTTCCTTCAATGTCTCTCAGTTGCAGGATGGTGCGCTGTTTCTCGGGCAGGGAGTTGATGATTTGGCCGATGAAATCGCTGGTTTCTTGCCTCATCAGCCGTTGGTCGCTGTTGGCGAAGCCTTCGCCGGGGCGGTCGTGCGCCTCTTCGTCGAGCGACACGCTGCGGTTGTCCATTTTCTCCTTGCGGTCGAGGGCCAGACGGCGGGTCATGGTCAGCGCAAACGCCTCCAGATTGGCCACCTGCTCCAGTTCCTTGCGCCGTTCCCACAGTTTCACGAGTGTGTCCTGCACGATGTCCTCCGCCTCCTCCCTGTTCAGGACGATGCGCAACGCGGTACGGAAGATGAGGTTCTTCAGCGGTAGTATGTCGTGCCGGAAATCCACCATTTTAGTTAGGAGTTAGAAGTTAGGAGTTAGGAGTTAGAAGTTAGGAGTTGGGAGTTAGGAGTTAGGAGTTGGGAGTTAGGAGTTCAGTTAGGTACAAACCGTATGGCAACTCCTAACTCCTAACTCCCAACTTCTAACTCCTAACTGATGACTGTTCCTTGGGTGCCGTCGATGGCATCGGCCTTGGTGATAATCACCTGTTTCACGCCTGCACGGAGGGCCTGAAGGGCATTCTCAATCTTCGGAATCATGCCGCCACTCACGGTGCCGTCGGCCTTGAGTTGCTCAAAACTATCGGCTGTGATGTGGGGAATGACGGACGCCTCGTCGTCGGGGTCGGTCAACACGCCGGCATGCTCGAAACTGTAGATGAGGGTCACGTCGAAGAAGGGAGCCAGTGCCTTGGCCGTCTCGCCGGCAATGGTGTCGGCATTGGTGTTGAGCAGGTTGCCCTCATGGTCGTGGGTGAGCGGTGCCATGACGGGCACGATGCCTTGGCCGATGAGGGTGGCGAGCATCTGGCCGTCGCATTGGTCCACATCGCCCACGAAGCCGAAATCGACCGTCTGTTCGGTGCCGTCGTCCAGCGTCACCCGTTTGGGCGGGCGGCGGTGCGACTGCATCACGTTCATGTCGGCCCCCGTCAGGCCCAGCGCATTGATGCCGCAGGCTTGCAGGCGGGCCACGATGTTCTTGTTCACCAGACCGCCATACACCATCGTGACCACGCGCAGCATGTCGGCATCGGTCACACGTCGGCCGCCTATCATGGTGCTCTCGATGCCCAGTTGGGCGGCCACCTTCGTGGCGGAGCGTCCGCCCCCATGCACCAGCACCTTGGCACCCTCGATGGCGGAGAAGTCGCGGAGGAGTTGCTGGAGGCTCGTCTCGTCCTCCACTATCTTGCCTCCCACCTTTACTACTGTCAGTTTCATGTTGTCCTTGAGATGTCTAAAAGGTTGTTTTGCTATGCGACTGCAAAGTTAAACAATTTTCGTCAAAAAACGTTGCTTTCACTGCCTCAAAATAGGTGTGACTCACACCTATGGTAGGGGTGTGACTCACACCTGTGGTATAGGTGTGACTCACACCTGTTTTGGGGCTACGGAAGGGACAAAAAAACGGCGGCTGTGTTCGTGGGTGAACACAGCCGCCGTTTGGTCTTTTGTGGCAAGGGCAGAGCCTGCCTGTCTATGTCTTGTGGAGGGAATCCTCACACGATGATGTTCTGTATGCCGGGGAGTTGCTCGGCTGTCTCCTTCTTCAGCGCCTTGGCGTTGATGGCCTCGTCGAAGTGGGCAAGGCGATGGAGGTCCGACCCAAAGAATTTGTAGTAGCCCTTGGAGAGAAGCATCAGCGCCTTGTCCTGAGCAGGCTTTCCGTAGCCTCCGGCCAGCGAGATGATGTTGAGTTGCAGTTTCACCCCCTTGGCCACGAGGTAGTCATAGTCCGAGTCGTCCATGTAGCGGTATCGCTCGGGGTGGGCAAGAATGGGCTGATAGCCTATCTCTTGCACACGCTTGAGGGTGCCATACAGGTCGATGGGGGGCTGGAAGTAGGAGGTCTCGACCAGCAGGTGGTCGCCTTTCGGCCCGATGGGCAACAGGTCGTTGGCGGCCAGTCGCTCGTTGAAGAGGTTGTCTATCATGTTCTCCGCTGCCAGATGGAGCCTGACAGTGCCCTGGTAGGCTTCGGTCAGTTCCTGGAAACGGGCACGCAGTTCCTCGGGGGTGTTGGGCATATCCTCCATGATGTGTGGGGTGAGCCACACATCGTTGATGCCAATCTTCTCGTAGTAGGCAAGAACGGCAAGGGAATCTTCCATCGTCTGGATGCCATCATCGACACCCGGAAGGATGTGGCTGTGCCAGTCGGTGGCTCCCTTGAGGATGCCTGTGTCGATGAGTCTCTTTTTAGTGTTGAAGAATAGCATGTTATGTTCTTTAGTCGTTCATTGCTGAGGGTAAGACCCCGGTGTAAAAACTCTGTCTATCTATGGGTGGCAGTGGCCACTGCAAGCCGGTGTTCCCGACGACCTTAGCGGTCAGTCTTTGGAATTTCCGTAGCCATAACCGTAACCGTAGCCATAGCCGTAGCCGTATTTGCTGTAGTAGCCATACTTGTGGTAGCCGTAGCGGTTGCCTTCATAGACGGTACCGTTCAGCATCAGAGCCATGTTCTTGTACTTCTTATCCTTGTACATCTCGTCAATCTTGGGCAACATACCGCGCTCCAAGAGTCCGGCGCGAACGATGAAGAGAGTGAGATCGACATAGCGGTTGATGATGCTGGAGTCGGCCAACATTTCGACTGGTGGACAGTCGAGGAAGACGAAGTCGTACTCCTCGCGCAACTGCTTAATCATCTCTGCCAGATGTGGGCTGTAGAGCAACTCGGAGGGGTTGGGCGGGAGTTTTCCGCAGGGCATCACGTCGAGGTTCTGGTGGAGGGTCTCGCTCACGATGACCTTGTGGAAGTCGCTGATGTCGCCATTGAGATAGCCGGCCAGACCTTCCTTCGGAGTGTCAACATAGGTGCTGAGCGATGCCTTGCGGAGGTCGAGATCGACCACGATGACCCGCTTGTTCTTGATGGCGTAACTAACGGCAAGGTTCATGGCGAGGAAGGTCTTACCCGAACCAGGGTTGAAGGACGAGGTCATGACCACTTTGTCGCCATTGTTGCCAAGCATGAATTCGAGGTTGGTACGAACCACACGGAAAGCCTCGTTGATGATGTCGCGGCGATGGTCCTTGACCACAATCTCGCGCTTCTCCTCCTCTGACTTCTTCTTTTTCCCTTTCCGCTTGAACCAGTCGATGATGTTGAGGAGAGTCTGGAAGCGACGCTTCTTTCGGTGCATGGCGTAGGGAATTTCGCCCACGTAGGGGGTGATGAGGTTCTCGATGTCCTTGCGGCCACGCACACGGGTGTTCATCGACTCTAACAGGTAGATGATGCCGATGGGGAGTGCCAGGCCGACGGCGAAGGCGATGAGAAGAATCTTTTTCTTGGAGGGAGCCACAGGACGGTCAGAACCTACGGCCCAGTTGATGATGCGGGTGTTGTAGGCTGTGAAGGTCTGGCTGATTTCGTTTTCCTCACGCTTCTGCAGCAGGAAGAGGTAGAGCGACTCCTTCACCTTCTGCTGACGCTCGACAGAGAGGATGTACTTGGCCTGTGTCGGGTTGGTGGTCAGTTGCGAGTTGGAGATGGCCTCCTTGCGCTGCAGGGTGTTGATTTGGCTGGTGAGCGTGTAGATGTAGTTGTCGAGCGATGCCACAATCATCTTGCGCATCATGGCCAACTGCTGGTCCAGTTCCACCACCAGGGGGTTCTGCTCGTTGCTGTTGGTGGCATAGTTGTTGCGCTGCAAGAGGTTGGAGTTGTATTCGGAAATCTGCTTCTCGATGCTGGGGTTCTCAATGCCTGAGTTGGCAGGCAGAAGTTGGTTCTTGGCAATGTTGCTGGTCAACTGCTGACGGATGTAACTTGCCATGGTCTTGCGGTTGTTGAAGTCCATCAACTGGTCGCTTGTCTCGTTCGAACGGGCGAAGTAGGCACCGGCGGCCTGAGCCACGTCGGAGATGCGGTTGCTACTCTTGTAGGAGGAGATGGAGTTATCGACCGAACCCAGTTCCTTCTCGATGACGGCCAGACGCTCGTCGATGAACTGCGAGGTGCTGACGGTGATTTGGTTCTTCTCTTCCAACCAGTTTTGGTTATACACCTTGATGATTTCATTCACCACGTCGGTGGCACGTTCGATGCTCACGTCGGTGTAGGAGAGGTCGATTACATCGGCGTTTTTATCGGCCAAATCTGCCTCCATACCGGCGAGACAGTTTTCCACAGCAGTACTGCTGCGGTACTTCACAATGTCAAGATGGTCGATGGGTTGGGCATCGGGATCGGAAAGATAGTTGGGGTTGTTGCTCACCACCATAGTGCCGCCAAAGGCAAGGCTGATGGTGTCGTTCAACTGACCTTTGATGACTTCATCACTCTCATAACCATTCAAGTAGTCCAACTGAAGGGTGAAGTTCTTGTCTTTGACAGCAAGGACACCTCCCAAGGATGTGTTGTCCATGTCGATGAAATCGACGATGAAGGGGAGGGTGGTTCCATAGAGGAGTTTGTCGTAGAAGAAACCTTCCACGTAGTAGTCGGTGTCCATGCCCAGATTCTTCACCACGCCACTGATGACGGCGGGTGATTTCAACGTGAGAATTTCGTTATAGACATTGGACTGGAGACCCAAGCCACCCAGTTCGGAGAGTTCTACCACAGCACCTCCACTTTTGTGTGTGTCCTCTTTGATAAGTACCGCAGCACTACGGGTGTAAAGAGGGGGAGTGGTCTTGATGTACAAGACGGCAATGATTAAACAGATGATGACCGAGGCAACAATCCAGTACCACTTGTTCAAGCAGAGAAAGAAGATGTCAACGATGCTAAGACCGTCGCTTTCCTTCTCTTCAGCAATGACTTCTGCCTTTTTTACGTTTTCTTCTGCCATGATTCGTTGAGATGGTAAAAGCGTTTTTTGCTTATATTATTAATAATGTATATCTGTAGAGTGAAACGACGAATGTTACTTTTTCAGCAGGACGGCGATGGAGATGCCGACTGAAAGGACTGACATCCAGAACGAAGGGGTGAGGAGCGTGTTGCCTGTGGCGGTACTTGTACGCGCCTTCACCTTGTTGGGTTCTACGTAGATGATGTCATCCTGCTGCATCACGAAGACGGGCGATGCACACAAGTCCTTGAACTTGGTCATATCTACTTCGTAGGTCTCGATGTTTTCCCCGTTCTTGCGGAACACCTTCACGTTCTTTCTGTTACCATATTGTGTCAGGTCGCCAGCGCGCTCCAGAGCATCGAGAATGGTGAAACGGTCGCGGTCGATAGGAACGATGCCAGCGTTTCTCACTTCGCCCAACACACCCACATGCAGGTCGGCATACTCTACAGTCACGGTAGCGTCCTTCACACCCTGCTCAGAAGACACGAGGCGCTGTTTCACCTTCTCTGAAATCTCAGAGCGGCTGAGTCCTGCCACGTGAATCTTGCCCAACACGGGGAAATCCACCTCGCCGCTGGGATCAACGGTGTAGTAGGACACGTAGCCATAACCTGTGCTCTGGCTGTACGTCTGGCCCACACGGTTGGTGGTCGATACCAGATTGAACATGGCCGAGAGTTGCGGGTCGCGGCAGGTCACAATGATGGAAATCTTGTCGTGTGGCTTGATTTTGACAGTCTTGAGTGCATCAGTCACACGATTGACATCACCTGATGCGGTGTCTTGAAAATAGTTGAAGTCTTTAATAGAACTACATGAACTCAGCATGAGAACGCCGATGGTGAGCAAAAACAAAATTTTTTTCATTTTCCCAAAAAGTTTTTAGGTGCACCTTTTCGTCCAATAGAAGGGTGCAACCTCACGTTATGGCTGCAAAGTTACGACTTTTTTTCACGCTTTTCATTAAAAGTTCATGTTTTTTGCTAAAAAAAAGAAAAAGATTTAATAATTTTGCACCACATTTCAAAATTATGGCGACAGAAGGCGAAGAATTTAGAGTGGATGTGGATAAAGTCCTGAAGGAGAAACTCGGCGAGAAATCGAAGTTTGTTCCTAAATTTCTGGTTTCGTGGCTGAAGGGTATCATCCATCAGGATTGGATGAATGTGCACCTGTGTGGTGAAGGGAAAGGACAGGTCGGTGTGGAATGGCTGGACGGATGCCTCAAATACCTGAACTGCCAACTCAAGGTTCAGACTAACATCGGCGGCGAGATTCGCGAGGGTCTGGATGCCTTGCCAAGCAATGAGGGCGGACGCTACTTCACTATCGTGAGCAACCATCCGCTGGGCGGACAAGACGGCATCGCCTTGGGGTCTATCATCTGCCACAAATACGACAGCCAGATGGTCTATCTGGTCAATGACATCCTGATGAGTTTCAAGGGTTTGGCCCCACTCTGTGTACCCATCAACAAAACGGGACGAAACAGCCGCAACTTCCCCAAGATGGTGGAAACGGCCTTTCAGTCTCAGAAGAATGTGGTCATGTTCCCGGCCGGACTCTGCTCGCGCAAGGGCGAAGACGATGTCATCCGCGACATCGAGTGGAAAAAGACCTTCATCACCAAGTCGGTGCAGTACCAGCGCGATGTGATTCCCGTCCACTTCTCGGGTCATAACTCCGACCGCTTCTACAACATCGCCCGTTGGTGTAAGCGTCTGCACATCAAGTTCAATGTGGCCATGCTCTATCTGGCCGATGAAATGTACAAGAACCAAGGAAAGACCTTCACCGTCACCTTCGGCGAACCGATTCCTTGGCAAACCTTCGACAAGTCCAAGACTCCGGCAGAGTGGGCACAGTGGGTGAAGGAGAAGGTTTATCAACTTGACAAAGAATAAAACAAGATATGGAAGCAGAAATCATAGCACCGATTCCCAAAGAGGTGCTGAAAGCAGAATTAACCGATGAAAAGCGCTTGCGAATGACCAGCAGGAGCAACAACGAGGTGTATGTGGTCACATGGCAGGACTCTCCCAATGTGGTGAAGGAAATTGGCCGTTTGCGCGAAATCGTCTTCCGCGCAGCCGGAGGTGGCACAGGGCTTGAATGCGACCTCGACAAGTTCGACACGATGGAGAATCCCTACAAGCAACTCATCGTCTGGAATCCCGAATCGGAAGAGATTATTGGCGGCTACCGCTACATCCTCGGCCCCGACATCCAGTTCGATGCCAAAGGGCAGCCCATCCTGGCCACCAGCCACATGTTCCATTTCTCCGACAAGTTCATCCAGGAATACCTTCCCTACACCATCGAACTGGGGCGTTCTTTCGTCAGCCTGGAGTACCAATCTACCCGCTCCGACAACAAGTCCATTTTTGCCCTCGACAACCTGTGGGACGGCCTTGGGGCCTTGGCCGTCATCATGCCCGGATGCCGCTATTTCTTCGGCAAGATGACCATGTATCCGAGTTACAACCGCAAGGGACGCGACATGATTCTCTATTTCCTCCGCAAGCACTTCGGCGACAAGGACGGACTCGTCATCCCCACCAAGCCACTCGAACTGGAGAACGACCCCAAGGAGTTTGAGGACCTCTTCTGCAAAGACACCTTCAGGGAAGACTACAAGATTCTGAACCACGAAGTCCGCGCCCTCGGCTACAACATCCCCCCACTCGTCAACGCCTACATGGGCCTCTCCCCCACCATGAAGATGTTCGGCACCGCCATCAACTACGGCTTTGGCGATGTGGAAGAGACTGGCATCCTCATTGCCGTGAGCGAACTCTACGACGAGAAGCGCATCCGCTACGTCGATAACTTTGCCAAGGAACACCCTGAGTATGTCCGCATCACCAGCGGAGCCAACAAGGTCATCTACGAACCTTCCAACAAAAAAGAACTGGAGGACGACTTCGACCCCGTCAAGTGACCTCTCTTTTCGACTATCAGCGGTGTAAACCATACCCGAACGCTCCCTAAGTGGCACAAAAGCACAACTTTTGTGCCACTTTTTTTGTCGTTACAAATAAAAGCCGTAATTTTGCACAAAATTAACCGAATTGTGTAAAAAGAAAAAACTATGGCATTTACAAGAATCACCGCTGCAGAAGCCGCAGCACTCATCAAGAATGGAGACAACATCGGCCTGTCAGGCTTCACGCCGGCAGGCACCCCCAAGGCCGTGACAGCCGAGATAGCAAAGATTGCCCATGCCGAACATGAGGCAGGCCGTCCCTACCAAATCGGCATCTTCACTGGCGCATCCACCGGCCAGTCGTGCGACGGCCTACTCTCCGACGAGCAGGCCATCCGCTACCGTGCGCCCTACACCACCAACTCCACCTTCCGCAAGCACGTCAATGCAGGCGAAATCGCCTACAATGACATCCACCTCGGCATGATGGCACAAGACCTCCGCTACGGATTCCTCGGCCAGGTCGATTGGGCTATCCTCGAAGTGTGCGAGATTGAACCCGATGGCAAAGTCTATCTCACCGCTGCAGGCGGCATCTCCCCCACCGTGGCCCGCTTGGCCAAGAAAGGCATCATTCTCGAACTCAACGCCTTCCATCCCGCCAGTTCCAAGGGACTGCACGATGTCTATGAGCCCCTCGACCCCCCTCAGCGCAAGCCCATCCCCATCGAGCATGTGACCGACCGCATCGGCACACCCTACCTGCAACTCGACCCATCAAAGATTGTCGGAGTGGTGGAGTGCAACCTGCCCGACGAGGCACGTTCCTTCAAGGATGCCGACCCCGTGACCGACAAGATTGGCGAGAACGTGGCCAACTTTCTCATGAACGAGAAGAAGCGCGGCATCATCCCTCCCTCCTTCCTCCCCTTCCAGAGCGGTGTAGGCACCACAGCCAACGCCATCCTCTTCGCCCTCGGTTCCAATCCCGAAATGCCACAGATGGAAGTCTATACCGAAGTGCTCCAGAACGCCATCGTTGATCTCATGTTCCAAGAGAAAGTGAAGTGCGCCTCCACCTGCTCGCTCACGGTCACCAACGACAAACTCCAGAGCATCTACGACAACATCGATTTCTTCAAGGAAAGACTCGTGCTCCGTCAGTCCGAAATCTCCAACAATGCCGAAGTCATCCGCCGTCTCGGCCTCATCGCCATCAACACCGCCATCGAGGTCGATCTCTACGGCCATGCCAACTCCACCCAAATCTGTGGCACCAAGATGATGAACGGCATCGGCGGCTCGGGCGACTTCGAGCGCAACGCCTTCCTCTCCATCTTCACCTGCTCCTCAGTGGCCAAGGGCGGCGCCATTTCAGCCATCGTGCCCTTCTGCAGCCATGTCGATCACACCGAACACGATGTCAACGTCATCGTCACCGAGCAAGGCGTGGCCGACCTGCGTGGCAAGAGTCCCATCCAGCGCGCCCATGCCATCATCGAGAACTGTGCCCACCCCGACTACAAGCAACTCCTCTGGGACTACCTCAAAATCTCGCAGAAGGGTCAGTCATGGCACAACCTCGCTGCCACCCATGCCTTCCACGACACCTTCCTCAAAGAAGGCGACATGCACAAGGTCGATTTCAGTAAATTCGCATAATACTACACCATGAAATTTATTTCTTGGAATGTAAACGGACTCCGCGCCGTGTGTGGTAAAGGCTTTTCCGAGGTCTTCACCACACTCGACGCGGATTTCTTTTGCCTGCAAGAAACCAAGATGCAGGCAGGGCAACTCGACCTCGCCTTTCCCGGCTACCAGTCCTACTGGAACTATGCCGACCGCAAAGGCTACTCCGGCACAGCCATCTACACCCGCCACACCCCCATCGCCCCGGCTGTCTGCGGTTTACCCGAAGACATCACAGCAAGCGTTCCCCAGGGCGACTGGCTCTCCATGCTCACCGAAGGGCGCATCATCACCCTCGAATACCCCCACTTCTTCCTCGTCACCGTCTATACCCCCAACTCTCAAGATGGGCTCAAGCGGCTCGACCAGCGCATGATTTGGGACGATGCTTTCCGCCTCTACCTCCAGCGGCTCGACCAGCAGAAACCAGTCCTCGTCTGCGGCGACATGAACGTGGCCCACGAAGAAATCGACATCAAAAACCCCAAGACCAACCACCACAACGCTGGTTTCACCGACGAAGAGCGCACCAAGTTCACCACCCTCCTCCAGGCCGGTTTCATCGACACTTTCCGCCACTTCTACCCCGACACCCCCAACATCTACTCCTGGTGGTCCTACCGTTTCCATGCACGCGAAAAAAACACTGGCTGGCGCATCGACTACTGGCTCTGCTCCCAGCGCCTCCTGCCCCAACTCGTCAGTGCCAAAATCCACACCGACATCCTCGGCAGCGACCACTGCCCCGTCGAGGTGGAAGTGCAGTTCGAGCGTTAGCACTTCTCCTCCGCGAGAAAGCCAACTTCTTCTGATTCACCTCCCACATTCGTAAAAACCACAAAAAAAGGTCTGAGTCACAGCGACTCAGACCGTTTTTTTGAGATTGTGAAAGTGTTATCACCAAGCCTCCTCCCAGGCATCGCCGCTCTTGGGGTCGTCATCGCCACTGGTGGGGTCAGGTTCATCGCCGAGGAAGAACGCTTCGTTGGCATCAAGGCCCGTGGCCTTCACACTCATGGGCGAGCCAATC
>OCVV012888978.1_pt1 | contig 19195 bp, 16 predicted proteins | sample 1539721 | NCBI WGS metagenome assembly OCVV01 (sample SAMN02144230, study PRJEB22623) | gut metagenome | biome: sheep rumen | host: Ovis aries | place: New Zealand
CATAACGGAGGTCGCGACAGGTATGGTCGACAAGGATGAATTCAATGCGTGCATGAGTTATGCCCGCCGCGAAGGATACGAGGAAGGCGAGGCAAAAGGCGAAGCTCGCGCGAAAAGAAAATTCGCTGCCCGAGACAAAAAGATTGCGGAATACTTCCGCTCAATCGGCGTCCCCAAAAAACACATCGAAACAGCAATGGCCATCAGGTAACTTTTTTCTTGACAAAACTCCCTTTATCTACGATATCATAGTAAGATATAGGGAAATTTTATGGCAAGACCCACCTTCGGCAAAATTGCAGCAGCCGCATTCCTGATTGTTTGCGTAGCCCTTCTCGACGGTTGTGACGACTGCGGTAACTGTATTGACGGCATTATGGAAATGGACATGCCCCAGGAGGACGGTTCAACGAACTGTCTTTACTTCGGGGAATCGGAAAAGTTCATCTTCAACGTTCCTGCAGACAGCCTATGCCCCAACACGCTCCGAATCCGGAGGGAAGCGCTGCAGTACAAGGGAATAATGGGCCTTACCTTCATAGACGAGAGTCTAATCGCGGGAGGCACCGTTTTCTACAACCTGCCCGACTGCCTTGAAACGGAGGGCGATTTAGAAGGATTTGAATTCTCGACAGGGCTTTTCCTGTGCTCGCTCCTATACAGCGAAAAGGCGGTTCCCTGACTCACGGCGGCCCCGCCAAAGCAATAAAACACGCAACGGTTCCACGACAAGGCAATTTGCTATATTGAAAACATGCCCCGCCTGATGTCACCCCTACGCCCACGCTACATGCGAGTCCCTTCGGACCCGCATCGCGCGGACCTAGTACCGAGCGAAAACGAAAAGCCCGTAGACACCCCCGCCGAGGAAGTTCCCGAGGAATCCTCCCGCATCGCAGAGGGTACTTACAGACAAATTCGTGACTACAGCCTGGTACTGCTGTCGCAGGGCATTGTCCACCGGTTGGAACGCAGCCCCGAAGGGCCGTTCGAGATTTTTGTCAAGCCGGAACACGAACCGCAGGCATTGCACCAGCTGGAGCTCTACCGCAAGGAAAATCCCCCGAGGGAAGAAAACCCGCCCCTGCCGCTCAGCCTGAGCCTGCAACCCGTGTGGGTGCTACTCGTGCCCGTGGTCTGCACGCTTCTCGACTTTTCGGGCAAGGTCGCCCGCATGCATAGCCTCGGCCTTTCCGATGCCGACAAGGTAATGCACGGGCAGTGGTGGCGAACCATCACCGCCCTTACACTGCACGGCGACGCCCGCCACATTGCAAGCAACCTGCTATCGGGCTATATCGTCCTCACCCTCTTGTCGTACCGCACGCCGCTCGCCCGTATGGCGCCCTTCCTTGCCGTCGCGAGCGCGCTCGCGAACTTCTGCACCGTCCTCACCGTGCAGACGGACTTCCGTTCCCTCGGGTTCTCCACGTTCGTGTTCGCCGCCATCGGGGCGCTTGCCGTAATCGAGTTCAGGCTCATGCCCAGGGAGACCCACGGCCAGCTCCGTCGCTTCGCACCGCTGTGCGGAGCCGCCTCGCTCGCCGTATTCCTCGGGCTTGGCGAAAATGCCGACATTCTCGGCCATGCCTACGGGTTTATCGCGGGGCTCTTCTGCGGGTTCATCCCAAAAAAGAAGGCGCTCCGCTGGGGAACGCCTACCAAACTGGTTGATCTCGTGTGGGTCGCTATCTATTTCGCGATTTTCGCTATCGGCTGGAAGTTCGCACTCGCCTAGCCCGCGAATCCGTTAAATCCTAGATGCTCGCGAGGAACTTCTTGGCCTTGTCGGCGTACTGCGTATTGTCGCCGTAGACCTCGATGATACGTTCGGCAACGTTCTTCGCCTTGTTCTTGGAGCCGAGTTCGTTGTGGAGCAGAACGAGCTTCCACATGGCATCCGGAACGAGCGGAGTTTCGTCGAGCGGTTCTTCCTTCTGGAAACGGTCTTCCTTGTCGCCCGTACGCTTGCCGAATTCGCTAACGAAGTCTTCGAGCAGTTTTGCGGCAGCGGAAAGGTCACCCTTTTCCATCTTGGCGGCGGCCAGACCGTGGATGGCGGCCGAACGCACGAGCGCGACATCGCCCGCATTGTCGATGGACTTCTGGAACAGCGCGATAGCACCGTCGTAGTCGGCCTTCTCGTACTTGATGTTGCCGGCAAAGAGGGCGGCCTTCGCAAGGGAGAGTCCCTTCACGTCGCCGGCCTGGATACGGGCTTCGAATTCGGCGAGGGCGGCATCCTTCTCGTTCGCGTAGAGGAGCGTGTAGCCCTTGCCCAGGAGCTCGGTCTGTTCGATGGCGGCAGCCTTGCGGCTGTCCCTGAACTGGACGATACCCGCGACAACCACGAGCAAAATGACAAGCCCAACGAGCACCTTGGTACCGTGCTGGACAAAAAATTCCTTGATTTCAGAATTATTCTGGTTAGATTCGTTAGCCATTTTCGACTTCCATTTTGAAATTTCGTAAGCCAAACATAGAAAAACTCGCCGACTTTGCCAACTGAAGGCCCCCCATCTTGACAAAAAAACGCCCTTTTGCTATTTTTGACCCCGCTATGCCACTCTAGCTCAGCTGGTAGAGCAGCTGATTCGTAATCAGCAGGTCGGCAGTTCAAATCTGCTGGGTGGCTCGAAAGCCCCGATTCCCGCAAGGAACCGGGGTTTTTCTTTTATCCGTGATGGTCCGCGCGCGGGTCGCCCCCTAACCAAAAAATGCTTTTTTTACTATATTTGGCGCCCTATGAATCCGAATGGCGCCATTATTGTTCAGAGCAACCTCGAAATCATGGTCGAGGTCGATTCCCCCTCCTACGAAGCGGCACGAGACGCGATTGCTCCCTTCACCGAACTGGTCAAGAGCCCCGAGCACCTGCATACATACAAGATATCGCACCTGAGCCTTTGGAACGCCGCAGCGACCGGACTCCGCGCACCCGACGTGCTGGAACGCCTCGAAAGCCAGAGCCGCTACCCCATCCCGCAAAGCGTCATTACCGAAATCGAGGACTACATGGCCCGCTACGGCCTGCTGCGCCTCAAGATGGACGATTGCGGCAACCTCATCATGGAATCCGACGACAAGATCATGTTCGTCGAAATCTGCAAGTTGCCCGAAGTCGCCGAGTACGTGAAGGAATTCATCGACGACACGCACGCCATTATGGACGGCGAACGCCGCGGCCACATCAAGATGGCGCTCACCAACGCCGGGTTCCCGGTCGAGGACCTCGCGGGTTACACCGTGGGCGACCCGCTCCCCATCCACCTGCGCAAGACTACCCTCGGCGGAAAGGAATTCAACCTCCGCGACTACCAGAAGGAAGCGGCCCAGATTTTCTATGCGAGCGGTTCCGAGAAGGGCGGCTCGGGCGTAATCGTGCTGCCTTGCGGTTCGGGCAAGACGGTGATTGGCCTTGCCACGATGGCTTTGGTACAAACTAAAACCCTCATCCTCACGCCGAACATTTCTGCAAGCCGCCAGTGGATCCGCGAAATCTGCGACAAGACCGACCTGACTATCGACCAGGTGAAGGAATACTCCGGCGAAGTCAAGGAAATCGGCCCGGTAACCGTCGCGACCTACCAGATTCTGACCCAGAGGAAGCGCGTCAAGAAGGACGAGAACGCGAACGCAACCGAAGAGCTCGAGATGAGCGACGAGGAAGTGAAAAAGGAACTCGCAAACTTCCCGCTGTTCAGCCAGCAGAAGTGGGGCCTCATGATTTACGACGAGGTGCACCTGCTCCCCGCCCCGGTGTTCCGCCTGAGTACCGAAATGCAGGCGACCCGCCGTCTTGGCCTTACAGCGACGCTCGTGCGCGAAGACCACAAGGAAACGGAGGTCTTCAGCCTTATCGGCCCCAAGAAGTACGACATTCCGTGGCGCATCCTGGAAGCGCAGGGCTGGATTGCCACTGCCGACTGTAACGAGATTCGTATCCCGATGGAAGCGGAACTCAAGATGAAGTATGCCCTCGCGCCCATCCGCGAGAAGATTACGCTCGCCTCGACGAACCCCGAAAAGACGGACATCGTGGAGCGCCTGCTCAAGCATTTCGACAAGCCCGACGACCGCGTGCTGATTATCGGCCAGTACATCGACCAGCTCGAGGCCCTCTCCGAAGACCTGCAGATTCCGCTCATCACAGGCAAGACCCCGAACAAGGAACGCGAACGCCTGTACGCCGCCTTCCGCGACGGCAGCCAGAAGAACCTGATGGTATCGAAGGTCGGCAACTTCGCCATCGACCTGCCCGATGCCAACGTGCTCATCCAGGTTTCGGGAACGTTCGGAAGCCGCCAGGAAGAAGCCCAGCGACTGGGCCGCGTGTTGCGCCCCAAGAGCGACGGCGGTGCGGCGCACTTCTACAGCATCGTGACGCAGGATTCCAAGGAACAGGAATTCGCCATGAACCGCCAACTGTTCCTCACCGAACAGGGGTATGCATACAAGATTATCAAGCGCGGCGACTGGGATATTCTTGCGCGCACACCTGAGGAACTTGCCGCTAGGCAGTAGAACCTAAACGAAAAGCCTCCGACGAAACGGAGGCTTTTTCATAGACTGCGGGAAACTTTCCGCAAACTCTACTTTTCCATGACGATGAGTTCCGGTTCGCCACGGCCCGGGAGCGGCTTGAAAATCTTTACAAGCGTTTCGGTCGGCGGGCGGTTGAACCCGCTTGTCGTGCACACGAAGAGGTAGTTCGTACCCGCGACGACCTGCGTGGCAACGCTCAACGGAGCAAGCTTCAAGTATGCGTAGTCCTTCGTCGCGGCTGCAAACACCGCGGAATCTTCCGCAGTAAGCGCCCTCTGGTCGGTAAAGCCGCCCATGAGCATCTCGTCCGTCTTGCCGGCGGCAAGGTCCGCGAAGAAACCTTCGACTTCCTTAGCAGCAACTTCCGCACCGTTTTCCGCGGTTATTCGCTTGTTCGAAATCCCGTAGGCAAGCGTCACGTTCGCGTTCGGTTCAAGCGTCTTGAGTTCTGCGGCAGATGCCTTGCGGCCGCCGCTCCCGTAGGTACAGAACGGCACCACCACCTTGCCCGAAAGGTCGTTCGAGTCGAGGAAGGTATAGACCGGCGGGGCGAAACTCCCGAACATGATCGGGTAACCGAGATACACCGTATCGTATTTCGCAAGGTCGGCCTTTGCGTTCACAAGTGCGGGCCACTGCTTGCTTTCGCGCTGGGCCCCCACTGCGGCAATCGTGCTGTCGTATGTCGAGGGGTACGGCGTCACCGTCGCAATCTCGAACACGTCCGCGTTCTTTGCCTTCTGGAAAATTTCCGCGAGTTTCTTGGTGGCACCCGTCTGCGAGTAATAAACGACAAGCGATTTCGAAGATGCCTGCGGGGCCACAGCCTCGGGCTGCGCGCCCTTCTCGCCCGTCTTGGACTGAGCGCTTTCCTGGTTGCAGGCGGTAAACGCGCACATCGCTGCCGCAACAAGAATCAAGCCAAATTTCTTTTTCATATTGCTGCTCCTAGTACCTGATTTTCCCTTCGGCGACCTTGCGCAGGTGCTGACCGTAGGGGGATTTTCCATACTTGGCGGCAGACTCGAGCAACTTTTCCTTGCTGATCCAGCCGTTCACGTAGGCAATCTCTTCCACTGCGGAAATCTGGATGCCCTGGCGGTTCTCGATCATCTTCACGAACTCGCCCGCTTCAATCAGGCTGTCCATCGTGCCGGTATCGAGCCAAGCAAAGCCACGGCCCAGGAGTTTCACGTCAAGTTCTCCCCTGTCGAGGTACGTCTTGTTCAAGTCGGTAATCTCGAGTTCCCCGCGGGCGCTCGGCTTCTGGGCCTTCGCAAATCCGCTCACGCGGTTGTCGTAGAAGTAGAGGCCCGTAATCGCGTAATTGCTCTTGGGTTCCTTCGGTTTTTCTTCCACAGAAATCACCTTGCCGTTGTCGTCAAACTCCACCACGCCAAAGCGTTCGGGGTCTTCCACGTAATAACCGAACACGCTCGCGCGGCCGTTCTCCTCGGCGTTCTTCACCGCGGCCTTCAAAAGCGGGCTGAAGCCATTGCCGTAGAAGATGTTGTCGCCCAACACCATCGCGCAGCAGTCGTTACCGATAAATTCCTCGCCCAGGATAAACGCCTGTGCCAGGCCATCGGGGCTCGGCTGCACCTTGTAACTCAGCTTAAGGCCCATCGCGGAACCGTCGCCCAGCAAGCGCTCGAAATTCGGCAGGTCCGTCGGTGTCGAGATGATGAGGATTTCGCGGATGCCCGCAAGCATCAAGGTCGAAAGCGGGTAGTAGATCATGGGCTTGTCGTAGACCGGCAAGAGCTGCTTGCTGGTGACCATGGTCAGCGGGTAGAGCCTTGTGCCGGAGCCCCCGGCGAGAACGATTCCTTTCATGCTAGGTTCCTTTTATTTTTTCAAAATAATAGAAATCTTAAAATTACAGTCGGGACAAAAGAACTATCTTTGCGCATTATGGCAGAGCAAAACAAGGCCACACTCAAGGATTTCACTGCAAGATTCACCGCAAACCCGGCAGGAGGCCACTCAGCGCCCGCTTCCGAGGACATCCTGGAAGCATTCATGGAATGGGCGCAGTCCCGCGGGACAACGCTCTACCCTGCGCAGGAAGAGGCTATCCTCGAACTTCTGGACGGAAAGAACGTTATCCTGAACACGCCCACAGGTTCGGGCAAGTCGATGGTCGCACTCGCGCTCCATTTCGACAGCATCGCGCATGGCCGCAAGAGCGTGTACACCTGCCCCATCAAGGCGCTCGTGAACGAGAAGTGGATGGCACTCTGCAAGGAATTCGGGCCCGAGAACGTGGGGCTTTCTACCGGTGATGCGACCGTGAACCGCGACGCCCCCATCCTGTGCTGCACCGCAGAAATTTTAAGCAACATGGCGCTCTGCGAAGGCGAGAAACTCACGATTACCGATATAGTGATGGACGAATTCCACTACTATTCCGACCGCGAACGCGGAGTCGCCTGGCAAATACCGCTCCTGACGCTCCCGCAGTCTCGATTCCTCCTGATGAGCGCGACCGTCGGCGCAACTGAATTTTTCGAACGCGAGATGACGAAGCATACCGGCAGGCAGTCGGTCACCGTCCGTTCCTCGCAGAGGCCCGTCCCGCTCGATTTCAGCTACAGCACCACAGAGATTTCGACCGAAGTGCAGAAGCTCGTGAACGAGGGCAAGGCGCCCGTATATGTAGTTCACTTTACTCAAGCGGCAGCGGCAAGCAATGCGCAGAATTTTATGAGTCTCGACCTCTGCACCAAGGAAGAGAAGGTCAAGATAAACGAAGCCATCAAGGAAGTGCGGTTCTCTAGCCCGTACGGCCCCGATGTCAAGCGCTGGCTCAAACAAGGAATCGGCCTGCACCACGCAGGACTTTTACCCAAGTACCGCATCCTCTGCGAAAAGCTCGCACAGCAAGGCTTACTGAAAGTCATCTGCGGTACCGACACGCTCGGCGTGGGCGTGAACGTCCCCATACGCACGGTACTCTTCACGCAGCTCTGCAAGTACAGCGGCGACAAGACCGCGATATTAACCGCACGCGACTTCCACCAGATTGCGGGCCGCGCAGGGCGCAAGGGATTCGACAACATCGGATACGTGGTGGCGCAGGCTCCCGAGCACGTAATCGAGAACCTGAAACTCGAGGCCAAGAGCCGCCAGACCGGGAAGAAGTTCCAGAAGCGCAAACCGCCCGAGCACGGCTACGTTCCCTTCGACGAGAATACGTACAGGCGCCTGATTGACGCGCAGCCCGAACCGCTCACCTCGAGCTTCCGCGTAGACCACGGGATGCTCCTGAACATTCTGAGCCGCGAGACCGACGGCTGCAAGGCGATGCGCACGCTCATCAAGGATTGTCACGAGAGTGCAGCGAGCAAGAAGCAGTTACAGCACCGCTCCTTCCAGCTTTTCCGAAGCCTGGTGGAAAAGAACATCGTGGAATTCGTGAAGCCCGTAGCCGAGGGCTACAGTCACCTGCGCGTGAACATGGACCTGCAGGACGACTTCGCGATGAACCAGCCGCTCTCGCTCTACCTGGTAGATACGCTCCCGAAACTGGACAGCGAAAGCCCGGAATACGCGCTCGACGTAATTACGTTGTGCGAAAGCATCGTGGAAAACCCGGAGGCGATTCTGCGCATCCAGCAGAACAAGGCCCGCACGGCAAGGCTCGACGAACTCAAGGCGCAGGGCATGGAATACAACCAGCGCATGGAAGAAATCGAGAAGGTCGAGTACCCCAAGCCGCTCCGCGAGTTTATCTACGGCACGTACAACGAGTTTGCGGAACAGCACCCGTGGGTCGACGTGAACGTGGAACCCAAGAGCATCGTGCGCGAGATGTTCGAGAACTTCAGCACCTTCAGCGGCTACGTGAAGCAGTACGGCCTGCAGCGCATGGAAGCGATTTTGCTCCGGCACCTCAACTACGTATATAAGGTTTTGAGCCAGACGGTGCCCGACGGCTACAAGAATGACGAACTCCACGAGATGGAAGACTACCTCGGCGACATGATACGCCGCACCGACTCGAGCCTGCTGGAGGAATGGGAAAAGATGGCCCACCCCGAGGACTACCAGAAGCGACTGGAATCGGGCACGGCAGAAGACGAGGCAGAAAAGGCGTTCGGAGCGGACAAGGCCGCAGCCGACATCACCTACGACAAGAAACGATTCTTGGGCATGGTGCGCCAGCGCATCTTCCAGATTATGGGCAACCTCGCGAAGCAGGACTTTGCCGCAGTTCTCGACAGCCTCGCAGACGACCTGGAAGAGGGCCAGATGCTCGTGGACGGCGAAGGCAAGCCGTGGACCGAAAACACGCTTACCGAGATTATGGCCGCCTACACGGCAGAGCACCACAAGTTCCGCATCGATGTGGAAGGCCGCGCACTCACCCACACCATCGTGACCTACGAGGGTGACGTGATGCACATACAGCAGATGCTGCAGGACGAGGAAGAATTCAACGACTGGAGCATCGACTTCGAGATAAACCTCACCGACAGCCGCGAAGCCGGAATCCCGCTCCTGAAAATGCTGCGCATCGGCGAAGCATAAAAAAAACACCACGCGATACACCGCAGTCATCCCCACTTTCGTTGTCACCCCCGCGTAGGCGGGGGTCTCCTTTTTATATCTTTACCACCATGCAGAACTTGAAAGGCAGATTCGCGGCAGTCCTCCCCGCAGGAGGGCTCGGCAAACGCATGGGCGGCAACATTCCCAAGCAGCTGATGCTCCTGGGCGGCAAGCCCGTCTACCGCTACAGCCTCGAGACTTTCCTCGAGATGGAAGAAATCGCAGAAGTCGTGATGGCCGTACCCGCCGACTGGAAGGATCATTTCGAAAAGGAAATTTTCAACAGCGAACACTCCGGCAAGCTCGGCGAACTTATTGCCTGCAAAATGAAGATTGTCGTGGGCGGTGCGGAACGCTGGCAGTCCGTAGAGAACGGCGTGAACGCACTTACAAGCAATGCGGAATTCGTTCTGGTCCACGACGTGGCACGCCCCTTCGTGAGCAGGGAAATCGTCCGCGATGTGTGCGAAACGCTTCTAACCAAGGGCAGCTGCCTTGTGGCAAAGCCCGCCGTCGATACCATCAAGATTGCGAAGGACGGGCGCGTCGAATCCACCATCGACCGCAATACCGTCTGGATGGCACAGACCCCGCAGGCCGCCTCCATCGCGCTACTGAAAAGGCTCTACGCGCGCATCGCCGCAGAGCCCCTAAACTTCACGCCCACCGACGAGGCGAGCATCCTTGAATATTTTGGCGAGAGCGTCTACATCGTGAAGGGCAACGCCGCGAACGACAAGCTCACCACGCCCGAAGACTTCGAGATTTTCGCAAGCCGCACGAAGTAATTTAAGCGTCATTCCGCACGAAACAGATTCTCGTCATGCCCGGCCTGGTCGGGCATCTTTTTTTTAAACCTTCCCGCCGAACTCGAAGCCGGCTTCTTCCACCGCCTTCCTGAGCGCACCTTCATCGGCATCGTGTACGTCGTGCCATTCCACGCGAAGTTCCTTCTTCGAGACATCGGCCTCGGCAAATTCTACGCCGTCCAGCACGCGAACCGCCTTCTCGACACACGCCTTGCAGTGGCTGCAGCTCATGCCGTTCACGCGGTAAGTCACGAGAACGCTTTCATCGCATTCCTCTTCGTGGTCGTGACAGCAGTTTCCTTCGTGATCGTGTCCGCACCCGCAATGTCCACCATGTTCGTGCCCACAGCCGCAGCCCTTGTGCCCGAACTTCGCGTAAATCATGAATGCTGCGAGCAGGCCCGCACATACATAGTCAAACACGCCCAGCGCCCCGTGACCATGACATTCCGCAGAGCCATGCGGGAGCATCGCCGCAAGGAACGTGTCCATGAAGAACGTATCCACAATGTAGCCAAAGAACAGCGCGCCCAACGCAATGGAGGTCAGGTACGCAATCAAGGTACGCTTGCCAAACGCCTTCCCCACCACAAGCATCGAGGCGATACTCGTCGCAGGGCCCGCCATGAGCAGCACGAGGGCCGCCCCCGGAGTAATCCCCTTCGCCACGAGCGCAAGCGCAAGCGGAATGGACCCCGTCGCACACGTGTACATCGGCATTGCGAGCATAAGCACGGCAAGCATACAGAGCAGTGGATATTCACGCAGGGCAAGGAAGAGCTCGTTCGGGACAAACGCCGAAATCAAGGCTCCCAGCAAAAGGCCAATGAGCAGCCACTTGCTCACGTCGCCCACCATGTTCACGAGCCCGTAGCGGAATGTCTCCGCCACCTTCTGGCCGAAAGACATGCGGTGCACATCGCGCGATTCACAACCGCAGCCATGTTCGCCGCACCCGCAATGATCGTGATGGTCGTGGTCATCGTCCTCCTCGCAGTGGCCGCAACCGCAGTGATGATCGGTATCGCAGTCGTCAAAGTCGATAGTTTCGGGGTGAGCCTCGCCTTGCGCCGCAGCATCTTCCCCGCGAGAAACGAAATTCGTGAGCACGCCACCGAAAAGCGCCGTCATAAACGCCGCAATCGGGCGCAAAATCGCAAACGGGAGCCCGAGCAGCGAATACGTCGCGAGGATAGAATCCACACCCGTCGCAGGCGTCGAAATGAGGAAGCTCACGCTCGCCCCCTTGCTCGCCCCCTCCTTCCGGAGTGCAATCGACGTGGGAATCACGCCGCAGCTGCAAATCGGGAGCGGCACACCGAACAGGGCCGCCCACAGAACCGACTTGAAATTTGACTTGGAAATCTTGGGCACGTACAGATGGTTCGGCACCCACACGTGCAAAATGCCCGCAAGCAAGAAACCGAGCAGCAGGAACGGCGCCATCTCGGAAAACAGCGTGATAAACTCGTGAACAAAGACCTTAAAGATATCGACGAAGGAATCCATGTCTATTTACCCTTCTTGTGGAGAATGTGCGTGAGGCCCGTATTGAAAATGAGCCCGATATGTTCGTCATCGAGCGAATAGAACATCTTGCGGCCATCGCGACGCGGCTTTACCAGGTTCGCCGTGCGGAGGATACGCAGCTGGTGGCTCACCACCGACTGTTCCAGGTTCAATTTTTCGGCAATCTCGTTCACCGAGAGTTCGCCCGAAAGCATCAGGTGAATGATGCGGATGCGCGTAGTATCGCCAAAGAACTTGAAGAATTCAGAAAGTTCGAAAAGCGTATCGAGCGACACGTCCTGTTCTTGAGCCTTCCTACCGTTGTTTTTGATATATGAACAAGTATTCATATTTTCATATATAGAAATCAGCACCCGTTTTGTCAAGAGATACAACGACTTTTTTCAAATACCCTCCCACTTTCTGTCGAAATTATTACATTTACCGCAAATTACCGGAGGAATCCATGAATATATCCAAGATTATCGCGGCAGGCGCCCTCGCCACCTCGCTCGCAGTCGCACAGGAAGACGCCTGGCCCGCAGACGAGCAGACCGATGCTTCGACAAGCTCAGCAACCGAAGCTGAGGAAGCCGAGCAGCCCAGCGAAGCTGCCGAACAGTCCAGCGAGGCCGCAGAACCACAGAGCGAAACTACCGTCCAGACGGCCAGCGAACCCGCCCCTGCAGCCAGCGAACAGGCCGACACCCGCACCGCTTACGACTCAGGCGACAATGCCTACGCCGACAACACGGCGGATGCCCCGCAAAAAACAAGCACGCTCAACTCCAAGATGGGCGTCGGCGCGCACATCGACTTCAACTACAGTTTCTTGAACGGACTCGCCCAGGACTGGAACATGGGTGACGAGACGGACGCGCCGGCCGGCTTCGGCTTCGACGCGGGTATCCGCGGACGCATCCCCCTGGTAGAATACCTCCAGTTCGTGCCCGAAATCAACTTCCACTACGCCCAGCTCGTCCAGGAAGACGAAACGGCAGAACGCAAGTTCACCCAGGTGGATCTCGAAATCCCGCTCATGATGCGCGCAACTGTCCTGAATATGCTCTACATAACGGCCGGCGTGCAAATTACGCTGAACCTCAGTTCCGATGTCAAGTTCGAAGAAGAAGATGTTGAGATTGGAGGCGGGCTCGGAACCATGAACATGAGCTTCGAGGAAGATATCGAGCAGAAGGGCTTTGGATTCGGAATCGTCTTCGGAGCGGGCTTCTTTATCATGGAACGCCTCTCCATAGACGCGGCCCTTGTTCTCGGGCTGACCGACGTCTACGAAAACAAGGAAGACGACGAAGACGCCATCTTTATCAAGATGGACGGCGGCAAGCAGATGACCTTCAAGGTCGGCGTCGGCTACTGGTTCATGTAAGCCAATATCGACCCGTGACCCTTCGTCATACCGAAGCAGCGAAGCTGCAAGTGTATCCATAGACACACTCTTGCCAACGGAATGACACAGAAAAACCCGCTCGGACGAGCGGGTTTTTATTATAAAGTTTGGTCAATCTCTTAATAAACGGCGCACTTAGCTGGAACAGGCAGATTAACTGTAACAACGGGTTCCGAACATGGTGTGTTTATATACCACTCATTTGCAGCGCCAATCGTTACAACGTTACTGCCGCATTTAATCGTTCCACCAACCATACTTCCTGTAGGCTGGCAGTTGAAATTTGCATAACTAATCGCAATCGTTATAGATGCTTCACCAGCAGGGACTTCTATTCCTGTATTAGCGGCTTCAATTAGGAAATCCGGCTTCGTTGCGTCAATCGCCTTGGCATCGTCACACTGGATTGTCACCGCAGTGCTGTCATCGTTTTCGACCGTGAATGATACGCCCTTTACTTCATCGTCCTTGGCGGCCACCGGGGCAGTAGCAACTAGACCCGTGGCATCGGCAGTAGCGCCTTTCCACGTGTAGCCGATAATATTCGCCTTGGACGTACAACCGCTTGCAGTCCATGTAGCCGATTCACCTTTCGACACATCGGGTTGGATATTCGTCGGCATGCACTTGCAACCTTCAATCTTCTGACCGTTCACCCTCAACGGAGAGCAAGAAACTTCCTGCGTAGCTCCACCGGACGTTACAGATGCAACAGCCGTCTTTGTGCCCGAAACAGAATATGAAGTCAGACCTGTGGTCTTCCCTTGTGTACCTGCATACGAATCAGGCGTTCCATTCGGGAAGCTCCAATTTATCATAATCTTCAAAAGTTCATTAGTCTTAATTACAGCCGTATTAGGTTTAAACGTCCAGGTAACCGACTCGCCCAATTCCGCAGAAGTCTTTGGCGCAGTAGAAAGCCCTGCAAAACAGGTACCAAACTGCCCCGCCGGCACATTCACTTCCGACGAAGAAGACTCGACTACGACCGGAGCAACGGACGACGAGCTCTGCTGGCCGATGGGGCCCCTTGAGGAGAAGTTATTGAAAAAATCCCTTGAAGAAGACGAAGATACCGGCGGAGGGTTTCCGTCCGAAGATTCGGGGGTCGGGGCAGCAGACGACTCAATCTGGATTGCCGAACCCTGCGCCTTCGCCATCTCGTTTTCGCATATGACATCCGCGGCGCAGTTCTTCTTGGCATCGGCAACCTGGCTAGCGAAGTCGATAGACTGCGTTTCGAGCATTGCCTTGACATAACCGTCAGTTTCTTCGTTCAGGGGTTCCACGGAACCATCACCGCAGGCCCAAAATCCGGCCACCAAGCCGAACGACGATAAACCTATCAAAAGTTTCTTCTTCATAAAAAACCTCTTTTTCTACCTAGAAAATTACATTATTATTTGCAAAAGGGGTAACGGAAATCCTTTTTTTGTGAACGAAAACACGCAAAAAAGCCCATTTTTGCCCCCAAAACACGCACTACTGCTCCTCGTCCACCGAAATCTTGCGCTGGCCGGTAATAAACTGGTGCACGTAGGGGTTGCTCGTGTTCTTGATTTCGTCCACCGTACCCACCTCGATAATGCGTCCGTTCAGGAGCATCGCGATGCGGTCGGCCACCTTGAAGGCGCTCACCATGTCGTGGGTCACCACCACCGAGGTCACGCCGAGCTTGCTCTGCATGTCGAGGATGAGGTCGTTAATCACGTCGCTCGTGATGGGGTCAAGGCCGGTCGTCGGTTCATCGTACAAAAGGATTTCCGGGTTCAGGGCAATCGCACGGGCAAGGGCCACGCGCTTGCGCATACCGCCCGAAAGTTCGCTCGGCATCTTGGTACGGAACTCGGGCACGAGATTGATCATCTGGAGCTTCTCGGTCACCACGTCCTGGATTTGCTTCTCGGAAAGTTCCGGATGGTGCTCGCGCAACGCGAACGCAATGTTCTCGCCGGTGTTCATGGAATCGAAGAGCGCGCCCATCTGGAAGAGCATGCCCATCTTGCGGCGAATCGTATGCGTGTCGAAGAACTTCGGGGTACTGATGGTCACGCCGTCGACGGACACTTCTCCACCATCGGGCTGCAAGAGGCCAATCATGTGCTTAAGAATAACCGACTTTCCTCCACCGGACTTTCCGATGATGACCATCGTCTCGCCGCGCCGGATATCGAGGTTCACGTCCTCGAGAACGGTCTGCGGGCCGAAGGATTTCTTGAGTCCCTTGAGCCTGATGGCAATGTCGTTCGGGTCAATCTTTACGTTTGGCATATATCACCTGCAAAACTAGAAGAACATGATGGCATCGAGAATGAAGTCAGAAATCAGAATCATGAGGCAGCTCGAGACCACGACGTTCATGGTCGCAAGCCCCACACCGCGGGCACCGGCCTGGGCGTTAATCCCGTGGTAGTAGCCCAGCACAAAAATAATCACGCCGAACACGAGCGACTTTATCATGCCCGACCAGAGGTCCATGGATTCGAACAGGTACTGCATGCCGGTAGTGTAAGTGTACGTAGTAATATCTAGGCCAAGCACGCACACGATCCAGCCACCGATAAGCGCGAGAGCATTCGAAATCGCGGTAAGGCACGGGATCATCGTCATGAAGGCGACAAAGCGCGGGAGGGCGAGGTAGCGGTAGGGCTCAAGACCGAGCACCGTGTAGGCCGCGAGTTCCTCCTTCTCCTTCATGCTGCCAAGTTCGGCGGCAACGGCACTGCCCACGCGGCCCGAAAGCACGATAGCAGTAAGCAGGGGTCCAAGTTCGATAAGCACCATCTTGCAGGCGGCAGTACCCACAAACTTGTCGGCCACCAGGTTCTGGAACTCGAACTCAGCGCAAACGGTCGCCACCATGCCGGTAAAGATGGACGTCACAAACAAAAGCGGAAGGCTAGACACGCCGATGGAAACCATCTGCTTCACGACAAGGTCGGGGTTCTTGAACACGTGAGGCATCTGCTTGAGCGTCAACAGCAATATGCACAGCACCTCGCCAATGCTCGAGATGCCGTCCACGATGACGCGACCTATCCACGCAATGGGCCTGAGCAGCAAGGGCATCGCTAATACCCTCCAAAGTCAGAGGGGCCCGAGAACGAGGCGTCGTCGCCGTAACTGTAATCCTGTTCCTCTCCGCCAACCATCCCGGAATCGTCGAAGCCGTCCTTGAACGTAGTGCATTCGGGAATGAACGTGAGCGGGATATCCCTCACCGAACCGTTACGGTGCTTCGCCACGATGAGTTCCGCCTTGTTCTTTTCTTCTTCCTTGTGGGTGCGCACGTAGGGGCGTTCCACGAACCACACCATATCGGCATCCTGTTCGATAGAGCCCGATTCGCGAAGGTCACTGAGCTGGGGCCTGTCGCGGCCCTTCTCTTCGACCTTACGGCTCAGCTGGGCAAGCGCAATGACCGGAATCTGCAGTTCCTTCGCCAAAATCTTGAGGCCGCGCGAAATCGCACCGATGGCGACGGCACGGTTTTCCTCGTTGCCCGTCTTCATCAGCTGCAGGTAGTCGATAATCAGCATATCGAGTTCGCCCTTGCGCTTGAGGTCTCGGGCCTTGCTCATGAGTTCCATGATGCCGAGGTCGGCGTTGTCGTCCACGAACAGCGGAGCCTGGTTGATCGGCCCCACATGTGCCACCAGCTGGTTCATCTCGTCCGAGTTCAACTTGTTGTTGCGGAGCTTACTCTGGTCCACGCCGGAACGGGAACACAGCAAGCGCTGGGCCAGCTGCACGCCATCCATTTCGAGGCTGAAGAACGCCACGTGCTTGCCGTAATCGATAGCGGCGTTCGCGGCAATCGTGAGCGCGAACGACGTCTTGCCCACACCGGGGCGCGCCGCCAGGATAATCAGGTCCGAATTCTGCAGGCCGTTCGTGAGTTCGTCCAGGTCCTTGAGGCCCGTGGGCACGCCGGTCATGCCGTCCCTACGGGTAGTGAGGCGCTCCAGGAGCGGGCTCATGAACTTCTCGATGGGGCGGAGCGTGTTCTTCACCTGCTTTTCGGCAATCGCGAACACGGAACGTTCGGCAGATTGCAGGACCTCGTCCGGCGACGATGTCGCATCCATCGCCTGCTTTATGGTTTCGGACGACATCTTGATGAGCTTGCGGAGCACGTGCTTGTTGCGCAGGTGCTCGAGGTTCCACTCCACGTTCGCCGCAGAAGCGACGCTTTCCATCAGGTCAAAAATGTATTCGCGGTTACCCGCCTCGCGGAGCTTGCCCATCGATTCGAGTTCGGCCGGGAGCGTGAGCATGTCGATAGCCGTACCGCGGCTATAAAGGTTCTTCATGGCACGCCAAATCAACTGGTGGCGTTCCAGGTAAAAGAAGTCGTCTTCCGCAATCATCTCGATGGCGGGCGAAATCGTATTCGGGTCGCGGAGAATGCCACCAAGCAAGTAACGCTCGGCATCGGTATCCATCGGGACCTGGCGACCTTCGTAAGTATTATTTTCCTTTGCAAATTCTGGCATAACAATCAACAGGAAATATAATTTTTATCGGGCTTGCGGTATGCGGGCTACGCCTTGAAGTAACTGCTCTTCGGGATATGGACCTTCCAGGTAACCCACTTGAGCTGCTTATCCTGCGACATGGCGTAGGCATCGACCAGCGAGCACGTCTTGACGCCCGAAAATTCCATATCGGTACCGGCGTGCTCCTCGAAATTCTTCCCCTTGCCGAATACCTGGTGAAAGAGCGGTTCCCCGAACGTGACCATGACCGAGGGGGCGATGAACGAGAGTTCCTTCGCAAGCATCTTCTTGAGAGTCGCCTCGAGCAGGGCGGGAATGTTACGCGCGGTTCTGCCCTTGTAGAAGAACGTGACCCCGATCGATTCTGCCGGGATGGAGAGGCTACCGAAGAGACGCACGAGCATCTCGCCCGCGGGGGTAGCAAAGAACGGGCCGCCTTGGGCCGGAGGAGCGGGCAGCAGGAGCAGGACCTTCGGGTTTGCGGGCCCCTCGTAGAGCGCGAGGTCGCCGACATTCGCGTAGACCACGTCGGACTTGATGGCCGCATAGAAGGCGTCGAGCGATTCCGCAGATTCGAACGCGGAGACTGTCTTCTTGACTACCGGGCGGGCGGCCGGAGCCGCAAGGCCGCCCGTCGGGGCGAACAGCGAAGCGGCGGGAGATTCGCCTGCAAGCGAAGCACTTGCGGAAGGCGCGCTTGTCGCAGACGTGTTTATCGCGGCGGGCGCGCTTGTCGCAGCGAAAGAAACGTTTGCCGCGGGATTGTTTGTCACGGGAGAGAACTGCGCAGATGCGGGCACGGAAGGCGCGGTGTTTATTGCCGGCCTGGACGGTGCCGGGGCGGCCCGCTTCACGAGGGTCCACGGTTCATCGAGGAACACCTCGGAATCCCCCATGTCAATCTGCCCACGGAGATACTTGCGAAGTTCAGCAAAGTCAAATTCTTCCGGCATTTTCCCTCACCGCGATACTCTTAGTTTATCAATAACAAATGCGACAATTTCCTGGGCCAGGTCGACCTTACCGCCCATCTTCATTTCGGGCACATCCATGCCGGGGCGCACCAGCGTGTAGCGCACGCAATCGTGCCCGAATCCGGAATCGCTTGCGACCGGGGCGTTCAACAGGAGGGCGTCGGCGCCGCTCTTCGCGAGCTTTTCGGCGGCATGCTGTTCAAAGTGGTCAGTCTCGAGCGCGAACCCCACGATGACCTGTTGTTTATTGCAGGGCGCTTCTTTGCCGGTATGGGATGCGCCGGCATTCTGGTTGCGAGATGCGCTTTGGTCGCAAGATGAATTCTGGTTGCGAGATGCGCGGGCGGCGGTGCAATCCCGTAAAATATTCGGGTTCGGCACGAGCTCTATGGTAAGCTGGCTCCGGCTGTCCTTGATTTTCGCATCGGCGGCGTGGGCGGGGCGGTAGTCCGCTACCGCCGCGCAATGCACGACGGCGTCGGCCTGGTCGAACCTTTCCATCACGGCGTCGTGCATTTCCCGGGCGCTTCTAACGCGGGTCACCTGGACTCCGCCCGGGAACGCCGCCTCCATCGGGCCCGCGACGACTTCGACCTGGAAACCGTTCGCGTAGAACACGGAAGCAAGCGCCACTGCAGTCTTCCCGCTGCTGCGGTTGCTGATGTAGCGCACCGGGTCAATCGCCTCCTCTGTGCGGCCCGCAGTCAAGAGCACCTTCTTGCCATGACCGGGGAGTGTTGCATCCAGAGTCGGGTCGATATCCTGCGCGACAGGGAACGCGGGAGGTTCGGGGGCTTTGCCCTTCGACAGGCTCAGGGACCTTGGTAAGGTTGGTGAGCTTGTCGAACCATCCAGCCACTTCACAATCTCCGCCGGTTCCATAAGCCTTCCCTG